>Ga0222702_1000123_pt1 | contig 21547 bp, 15 predicted proteins | sample AntAcemetage1504_FD_181152 | JGI IMG/M metagenome (GOLD analysis project Ga0222702, IMG submission 181152) | Saline water microbial communities from Ace Lake, Antarctica - #1504 | ecosystem: Environmental > Aquatic > Non-marine Saline and Alkaline > Saline | place: Antarctica: Ace Lake...
AGGTTCACCCGAGGATAAGATTAAAATAAAACAAATTGATAATATTGAAAAAAAGGATAAAATTATTATAGATGACGAGGTTAAAGAATTTTATAAGGATAAAGGTGAGGATAAAGAGAAAGAGGTTTTAGATAAAAAACCGGCAGTAGAAGATGGGGAAGAAATTTCATCTGGCCGGGAAAGCGGATTGGAAATATATTTATCTGATAATATTCTAATTAACGCAATAATATTATCAGAAATAATTGCTCCGCCCAGGGCTTTAAGGCCTTATGATTTTCAGAGATATAAAAGATTGGGATAAATTAATCGTTAGTGAAAAAAACTAGCGTGGAGCATTTAGCGTATAGGAACTTAAAATACAGTAATGAGTAATAAGTGATAAGTAACCTGTTTTAGGAATTAGGAAATTTAATCTTATTACTTGTTACTTATTACTTATCACTGTATTTAATGAAAGTAGGGAAATATAATAGAACAAGATAAAAGCATAAGTAAAAATATATTAATTAATAATAAAAATGAGTTAAGAGAACTTTTTGGAGAGTATGATAAAAATATCAAATTTATCAATCAGCATTTTTCCATAAGAATATCAACTCAAAATGATAGCAAGTTAGTTATTTCGGGGATAAAGAGCGAGACGGATAAGGCTATAAAAATAATTGAAGGGCTTCTCTCTATAATCAGGAAAGGGCATTCACTTACTATGACACAGGTAAAATATCATGTTGAAATGTATGAGAATAGCCAGCCTGTAGATTGGAAATTATTATACAAAGACTTGATTCGAGTTTTTAAAAAAGATAAAGAGATTAGACCAAAAACCTTAGGTCAACAGAAATATATAGAAGCAGTTAGAAAGAATGATATTGTCTTTGCTATCGGACCTGCTGGGACGGGAAAGACTTATTTAGCAGTAGCCATTGCTTTGTCTACCCTAAAGAAAGATGAAGTAGATAGAATAATTTTAGTAAGACCAGCGGTAGAAGCTGGGGAAAGTTTAGGTTATTTGCCAGGAGATTTACTGGAAAAGATAGACCCCTATTTTCGCCCCTTATATGATGCAATGTATGAGATGATGCCTTCCGATAAATTCCAAAAGTATATGGAAAGAGGGATAATAGAAATAGCCCCATTAGCCTATATGAGAGGGAGAACCTTAAATAATTCCTTTATTATCTTAGACGATGCTCAAAATACTACTTTGGGTCAGATGAAAATGTTTTTAACCCGTTTTGGTTTTGGTTCTAAAGTTATTATTAATGGAGATGTTACTCAGGTAGATTTGCCACTTAAAGAGCAATCCGGATTAACAAGAGTGGCAAAGATACTTAAAGAGATAAAAGGTATCGAATTTATATATCTTAATGATCGGGACGTGGTGAGACACAGGTTGGTTCAGGAGATTATTCGCGCTTACGAAAGGGAAGATTTACGGAACCAGGGGAAGGAGTGATTTAACCTCATGAAATTATATGAAAAATGGAGTAAGTGGAAAAGTAGAGATAAAATTTCAGTTAAAAATATGCAAAAGAAAAAAATAATTGATAAAAATATAATAAAAAAAATATCTATATTTCTTGTTTTGTTAATTGCCGTTACCCTCGTTCTATCTATTAATTTTTTTCCGGATAAAATTCTTTTGAAAGAAGGGCAAATTTGCACGAAAGATATTCTGTCTCCGGGTGATTTCGAATTTGCAGATTTAGAGGCAACACAAAATTTAAAAGAAAAAGCTGCCAAATCGATAAAAGAAGTATATGATTTAAATTTAGCAAATATTGAAAATGTTGAAAAAGAAATTGATAGTTTCTTTTTAAAAATAGAAGAATACCAAGAAAAAATAGATCAATCATCTAATAATACTACTGCTTTTTCAATGGAGACCAATAGCAGATTGACAGATGTTGAGCCAAACGAAATGGCTATGGCTAATGAAATAAATGAAGATTTAGGATTATATATTAGTGAACAAGTCATAGCAGCTTATCTCCAACTGGATAATTTATCTTTGGAAAAAATAAGGGTAGACATTGGAAGTTCCGTAAGAAAAATAATGGAACAAGGGATTAAAGAAGATGATTTAGAACGCGCTAAAAAACAACTAATTACAGAGATTAGCGAAATATCTCTTGATCATCATGATGCCCTAATTGCCAGCGAGATTGCTACCTCTTTGCTTCTACCAAGTTTATTTTTAAATGAAGAAGATACTGAAAAAAGACGTCAGGAAGCTATTGCTTCAGTAGATGATGTTATAAGAACAATTCAAAAAGGACAGATAATTATAAGAAAAGGAGAAGTTGTAACTTCGGAAGGTATTGCCATTCTTAATGCTTTAGGTCTAAAAAATCCCAAGATAAATTTTTCCAACATTATTGGAATAATTATGATTACCGCGATCTGCCTTTTGATAGTATTTTTATATTTAAGCTATTTTTATTCTGATATTTATGAAAATGTAAACAAGCTGATATTGCTGGGTACTATTTCTATTTTTGTTATTTTGCTTGCTAAAATAGCAAGTCAGGCATCAGGATATTTAATGCCCATTGCTTCTGCCTCAATGTTGATTGCTATATCTTTAAATCCTAATATTGCCGTATTACTTACTGTGATATTAAGTTTGTTGATAGGATTTTTTCCGGGCGGTGGATTAAATTATATTTTAGTCTCGGTAATCAGCGGGATTGTAGCTATATATAGTATTCGGAAAGCTACTCAAAGGTCAAGTATTACCCGTGCAGGATTAATTATTGCTGGAGTTAATATTATTACAATATCAGCCTTGGGTCTAATCAATAATGAAGGTTATTATCTAATTTTGCAAAACAATCTATGGGGAGTATTAAATGGCTTTTTAGCGGTTGTTTTAACTATCGGTATTTTACCTTTTCTGGAAAGTTTTTTTAATATTACTACATCTTTTAAGTTAATGGAACTATCTAATTCCGATCAGCCTCTATTAAAAAAATTGATAACGGAAGCTCCCGGAACATATCAGCATAGTATAGTAGTGGGTAATCTTTCGGAAACAGCTGCCAGTGAAATTGGCGCAAATGGATTATTAGCGCGGGTTGCTGCACTTTACCATGATATAGGTAAAATAAAAAGAGCTTATTTCTTTATTGAAAACCAAGAAGTGTATAAAAATATTCATGATGATATGGAACCTAGTTTAAGTGCTTTAGTGATTGCTTCTCATGTTAAAGAAGGAGTAGAATTGGCTAAAAAAAATAAACTTCCCAAAGATATAATTGATATAATTGCTCAACATCACGGAACTGGCCTGATTAACTATTTCTTCCATAGAGCATTAAAAGAAAACGAGTCAGCTAATGACGCAGTTGCCGAAGAAAATTACCGTTATTCCGGGCCAAAACCTCAAACTAAAGAAGCAGGTATTATATTATTAGCAGATTCGCTGGAAGCGGCAACCAGAAGTTTAACTAACCCTACGGCAACCAGAATAAAAACCCTGGTGAAGGAGATTATCCAGAAGAATTTAGAAAATGGACAGCTGGAAGAATGTGATTTAACCTTGAAAGATTTAGATAAAATTGGGGATAGTTTTTCCCTGATACTTACAGGAATGTTTCATAGTAGGGTTGAATACCCAGATGATGATTTAATAAAAAAAGTGAAAGAAGAGAAAAAAAAGAATGGAAATTCTAATAAAAAATCAGCAGAAAATAATAAAAATAAGTCAACAAAAAATAAAAAGAATAATCAAAAAGGTTCTACAATATCTAAAGGTTGATGAAGAAACTGAAATTAGTATTTTATTTACTGATGATAAATTTATAAGGTCGCTGAATAATAAATATCGAGGGATTGATAAACCAACCGATGTTTTATCTTTTAGTTTACAGGCAGGAGCTGTCAAATATCCGGAGGTAGAAAGCAATAAACTTTTAGGAGATATAATTATTTCTGTAGAAACTGCCCAAAGGCAGGCCGATAACTTAAAACATAGTATTGAAAAAGAGTTAACAGTATTGTTAATTCATGGCTTGTTACACTTAACAGGTTATGATCATGAAAAAGACAAAGATTATAAAATTATGCGGGAAAAAGAGATAGAAATCTTAAAAACATTTGCTTTGTAACCTAATGTTTAATATAATAAAATTAACCATAATATTCATTTACTTTTTTGGGATATCCTAACCCAAAAAAGTAAATGAATAGAAAAAATACTTAGCATAGATTCGCCAAACATAAAATCTTAAAAAATGGGAGGTGGAATACAAGCCTGTAAAATATTCGCTTTTAGTTAGTATGTAAGATTATGTTTTAAAAAATTATAAAAATTAAAGGAGATTTTATTAATGTTAAAAAGTAAGACAATCTTAGTTTTAGTATTAGCAGTTAGTTTAGTAATGGGAATGTTTAGTTTTGGGATGGCTGCTGAAAGACAATTTGTAGCTATTGCTACCGGCGGAACCGGTGGAACTTATTATCCTTTAGGTGGAGCTTTAGCTCAGATGCTTTCTAATAATGTTGAAGGTTTAATAGTTACTGCTCAATCCTCGAATGCTTCTGTAGCAAATTGTAATTTAATCAGCAGAGGACAGATTGAAACTGGTTTTTCTCAAGCTAATACAACTTATTGGTGCTATACCGCAACGGGAATATTAAAAGATTCACAGCCTATTACTAATTTAAGAGGTATTGCTTCTTTATACCCGGAAACTATTCATATAGTTGCTACTAAAGCCTCCGGAATTAAAACCATAGAGGACATGAAAGGAAAGAAAGTTGGAGTGGGTGCACCTAACAGCGGAACTGCTGCTGATGCTGAAATAATCTTAAATGCCCATGGTATTACCTTTGATGATATTAAGGCAGATTTTTTAAGCTTTAATGAAGTTGCTCAACGTTTGATCGATGGGCAAATAGATGCCGGTTTTACCACTGCTGGATTCCCTACTTCCAGTATCATTAATATAGCTACCAAAAGAGATATTGTATTGATTCCTATAAGTGCAGAGAAGATAAAAGAATTAACGGAAGCAATTCCTTATTACGGAGCTACAGTTATCCCTGGCGGACTGTATAAAGGCGTAGATGAAGATGTTCCAGCCCTTGCTACACCCGCTTTATGGATATGTGATGCTAAACTATCACCTACCTTAGTCTACAAAATGACTAAAGCTTTATGGGAACACCGAGATGTATTAGAAAAAGTACATTCTCAGGGTAAAAACATTACTTTGGAAACTGCCATTGACGGTATAGGAATACCTTTACATCCGGGCGCAGAATTATATTATAAAGAAGTAGGTTTAATTAAATAAAATTTTAGAAAGAAGTAAATCGGGTGCTGTGTAAAATAAATATTTATATGGCACCCGAAATTGATTTATGCGAAAGAAGAAAGAAATATTTTTTATTACATCAGGGATAGTTTTAATAATAACTGCTATTATTATGATTTTATTTTCTATGTCAGTATATACTTTAGAGCTTAAAACTTTTGAAGAAAATAAAATAATTTTTAGACAAAGAATAAAACCTGGAGATAAATTTACTTTAAAATATACGCACTCTGTTGCTCTGACTCCTGTATGGGAAATGTTTGAAATTGATAAAAAATACCAAATTACGCTAATCGAAACTGATTTTCTTGACCATGGAGCGGGGCTCCCTTATGCTACTTTTGAAGATGAAATATTTATGGAAGAAGAGGGTAGATTTAAAATAAAAAATATGCATAGAGTTATACCTACCCCAATTTATTATAGAATTGGGGCGATAAGAGAAAATATTTTTTACTTTAAAGACAAAGAAATCAATTTATCTTCATTAGTAGGAGATAGATTATTAACTCTTGAAATAAATAGGAATAATTTATTTAATTATCTTAGGAGGAAACTTGTAAATGGCTGAAGATGTAAAAACTGAAAATAAAGAAATTGATGTTCAGAAACTTATGGAACAATATGATTCAGAATCAAGAATTAGAAGACCTCTCGGTATCGCGGCTATAATCATTTCTATTATAGCTATATCTTTTTCGGCTTTCCAATTTTATACCGGAGGATTTGGTCTGCTTTTAGCTCTAAAACAGAGAGCAATTCATCTGGCTTTTACTTTAAGTTTGGCATTTCTTATTTATCCTGGTTCCAAGAAAGGATTTGACAAAAATAAAGATAAAATACCTTTTCAGGATATAATTCTGGCTATATTAGGAGCAGGCGTGTGTTATTATTTAGTTGCATTTTACGATGCTATGGTAATACGCTCTGGCCTACCTACTACACTTGATTTAATAGTGGGCGGTATGGCTATCATATTAGTCTTGGAAGCAACCCGAAGAATTATTGGTTCAGCTCTTCCCATAGTAGTAACTGTGTTTTTATTATATTCTTATTTCGGGCAGATAATGCCGGGATTCTTCGCTCATAGAGGGTACTCATTGGAAAGAATAATAGAGCATTTATATTCAGGAACAGAAGGGATATTTGGCATTCCTTTAGGAGTATCTGCTTCTTTCGTTTTTCTCTTTATTCTTTTTGGTGCGGTACTGAATAAGACCGGGATGGGTAAGTTTTTTATCGATGTGGCTATGGCTCTTGCCGGTCATACCACCGGCGGACCGGCAAAGGTTGCGGTTATCGCCAGCGGATTTATGGGATCTATAAATGGAAGCTCAGTGGCCAATACGGTAACTACCGGTGCTTTTACTATTCCTTTAATGAAGAGCATGGGTTATCGAAAAGATTTTGCCGGAGCGGTGGAGGCTGCCGCCTCTACCGGCGGGCAGATATTGCCTCCGGTAATGGGAGCAGCTGCCTTCGTCATGGCAGAATTTTTAGGAATTCCCTATATTAAAATTGCAGCAGCAGCGGCTATTCCTGCTGTAATATATTTTATTTCCGTTGGGACAATGGTCCATTTGGAAGCTTGTAAATATGGGTTAAAAGGTATTCCCAAAGAGCAGCTTCCCAATTTAGGTAAAATACTAAAAGCCAGGGGACATTTAATTATCCCTATACTTGGTTTAGTATACCTATTAGTAAGAGGGTATACTCCTTTATTCTCCGCTTTTTGGGCAATTGTGATGAGCATGGCTATAAGTATGGTAAATTCTGAGACTCGTTTAAATCTTAAGAAATTGGGTGAAGCCTTTGAGGAGGGTGCCAAGAGTGCTTTGGGTGTTGCTGCGGCTTGTGCCTGTGCTGGAATGGTAGTGGGAGCAGTTACTCTTACTGGTTTGGGATTAAAGATAGCTAATGGGCTGGTGATGTTAGGTCATGGAAATCTACTGTTAACCCTTTTCTTCACTATGATTGCCTCTATTTTGTTGGGAATGGGACTTCCTACAACTGCAAAATATATCATTTTATCGATTATGGCTGCACCTGCTTTGGTTGATTTAGGGGTAAACCCTTTAGCTGCCCATCTATTTATCCTTTACTTTGGCGTTATTGCTGACCTTACCCCGCCGGTTGCGGTAGCCGCTTATGCCGGAGCAGGAATTTCCGGGGGGAATTCTATGAAGACCGGATTTATTGCTGTGAGATTAGCAGTAGCGGGATTTATGATACCCTTTATATTTGCCCTTGATCCCGGACTATTATTTATCAACAGTACGGTAGCCCATACTTTGGTATTGATTGTTACTTCTTTAGCTGGTGTATTAGCCTTGGGAGCAGCTGCTGGCGGGTATCTGCTGGATAATACTAAAATATACGAAAGAGTTGTTTTAGTTATTAGTGCACTTGCTTTACTAACACCCGGATTATTAACTGATAGTGTGGGCATTGTCTTATTAGCTGGAGTAATAATCTTACAAAAAATGAGAATATCGAAGAAAGTTAAATTTGCATAATTTAATTAAAAATAAGCTGTATTAATTTTTAGTAATTTTATGGTTTAAAATTGTTAGATTAGGAATTTAAAATAGGAATTTTTGTTTATCTTTAGATTCCTAATCTAACTAAGTAAGAGTAAACTATCATCTTAGATGAATTAATCAAAATGGTCGATATTTTAGAAGATACTAAATGGTTTCTTAAAAAGTTGCGGTGATTATTTTTTGGATGACCCTCTTAATTTAATAATATTGATATTTGAAGCTGTTGCTTTATTGGGTTTCATAATACTATCAGCATTTTTTTCTGGCACAGAGACTGCTCTTTTCTCACTTAATAAACTGCAATTAAAGAAAATGCAAAAAAAAGAAGAAAACAATTGGCGGGTAAAATCAATTATCAGACTCCTTGATGAACCTCAAAGAACATTAATTTCTATTTTAATTGGAAATATGTTCGTAAACATTTCTGCCTCCTCTTTAGCTACTTATTTAGCTATAAAACTTATGGGAAATATGGGAATCGGCATAGCCAGTGGAATAATGATTTTTATAATACTTGTTTTCGGAGAAATTGTGCCTAAATCATTAGCTGTTGCTAATGCAGAAGCTATTTCAAAAAAAGTAGCCAGACCGATAGAAATAATTTCCACCGGTCTATTACCACTAATCAAATTTTTTAAAATGATAATTAACATCATGTATTACTTTTTTGGTAAAAAAAGCGTCAAAGAGAAAAAAGAAATTACCGAAGAGGATTTAATAACTCTGATTGAAATGGGTAATGATGAGGGAGTAATAGAAGAGGAAGAAAAAAAAATGATTAGAAATATATTCGAATTCGGTGATACTACGGTAAAAGAAGTAATGATCCCACGGGTAGATATGGATTGTATACCCTCGGATACAAAATTAAATTTAATATTAAAGTTAATCAAAAAAATGGGACATTCGAGAATACCAGTTTATGAAGAAACTATAGACAATATTATCGGAATATTGTATGCCAAGGATCTTTTAGGTATATACAAACAATGGTATACTTCAAAAGAGAAGCTGGCCTTAAAGGAGATAATAAGGAAGGCTTATTTTGTTCCCGAAAATAAAAAAATAGATGACCTGTTGGATATTTTTCAGAAAGACAGAATACAAATTGCAATAGCTATTGATGAATATGGCGGAACAGCAGGGTTGGTTACTATGGAGGATGTGGTAGAGGAAGTAGTAGGCGAGATAATCGATGAATACGATAAAGAGATAAAATTATTTGAGATAACCGAAGATAATACTGTAATTGCTGATGGGAACATAGACATTGAAAAAATTAACGATATTTTAAATATAGAAATACCTGAAAATGATTTCGAGACTTTAGGTGGTTTTATTTTTGATTTATTGGGTAGGGTACCCAAAAAAGGCGAAAAGATTAAGTATCAGAATCTTCGAATGATAATAGAACGGGTAGCAAAAAATAGGATTAGAAGTGTAAAGATAATAAAAAAACTTCCGAAATCTGAGAATAATATTTCAGGTAAAAATACTTGGGAGGTAAGGAAATTTTGACAGAATGGTTGATTAATATTATTCCTTTTATATTATTCGTTTGTCTATTTATTGCCGCCCTTTTTTCCGGTATAGAAACTGCAGTTATATCTACCAGCAAGACACATCTTAAATATTTGGCTAAGAGGGGAGATAAAAAAGCTATAATAGTATCTAATTTATTTAAAAAACCAGATAAATTTTTAAGGGTGGTTTTAATCGGAACTAATGTAGCAGTAATAATATTTTCTTCTGTTTCTTCTGCTCTGGCGGCGCATATATGGGGTAATAGGGGAATCACCATTTCGATATTGCTTACTACTCTAATTATATTAATATTCTGTGAGATAATTCCAAAAACTATTGCCCAAAATAACCCTCAAAATATTTCTCTTAGGGCTGCTTATCCTATGAAAACTGCCTATTTTATATTTTACCCTGTTGAGGTCTTGTTTAGCTGGATATCGAACTTTTTTATTAGACTTATCACCGGCAAGGAGTATGTGCCCCTACCTTCTTTATTCACTAGAAAAGATTTAAAGCTGTTTTTTGAAGTTGGTGAGAAAGAAGGTGCGTTAGAAAAAAGAGAAAAAAGCATGATTGAGAGAATATTAAATTTAGATGATATTCTTGTTAAAAATGTAATGATACCTAAAAAATTTATGGTAGCTGTTGAAGAAAATACTTCCTTAGAAAATTCTATATATTTAATGAACAAAAAAGGTCTCTCCAGGATACCAGTTTATAAAGATAATATAAATAATATCATAGGTTTTATTTATGCTAAAGACTTTCTTGTTGGTAATTTAGAAAAGAAATTAAGTAAAAGTATAAATTCGTTAAATTTAATTCATCCGCCATACTTAATATCGGAAAATAAAAGGGCTACCAATCTTCTAAAAGAATTTCAGAGAAGGAAAGTTCATATTGCGGTAGTAGTAAACAAAGATAAAAAAATCACCGGAATAGTTACCATAGAAGATCTATTAGAGGAGATTTTTGGAGAGATAGAAGATGAATTTGATCAAGCCAAATAATTATAAAATAATTTAAAAATTAAAACAAGAGGAAAAAACATGAAGAAAGAAACATTGAGTAAATCATTTTTCTACGGGTCAATATTGTTATTTTTTATTTTATTTGCATGTTTTACTATAAATAATAATATTTATGCTAGTACCGCAAGACCCTTAGCTATAACGATCGGTAATTCACCCGAGGAGATAATCCATCAAACTGGCCTAAATAAGGCGGATGTAATTTATGAAGCAAATGTAGAATACCCTTTTACCAGATTAATGGCTGTATTCAATAATAGCAATGAGGCTATAGTAGGACCGGTCAGAAGCAGTAGATATTATTTTTCCAGATTGGCTGTGGAATGGTCTGCCATCTTTGCTCACTGTGGAGGGCAAAGTTTAAAGAACGGAAAGATTATTAATTTAGACCAGATGCGCTACCCTTCTCCTTATTGGCGGGATAAAGATATTAGGGGATGGATAAATCTTTTTACTAAAACTCAAAACATAAGAGAGAAGAGTAGAAAAATGGGTTTTCAGGATAAGGTAAATTTAGATAACAATTTACTCAATCTAAGAACACTAAATTTATCAGGAGGGAATATTACCAAAATCTCCTTTAAATATAGCCAAAAATATAACCTATCTTATGAGTATAATGCCAGTAGGAATATCTATTTAAGGTATATAAATTCTAAGCTCCATCAGGATAGCAAAACCCTTGAACCTATAACTACCTCCAATATAATCATTCAGTATGTTTCGGTTGAAAAAATACCAGGAGATAAAGAGGGAAGACTGGATGTGGAAGTTGTAGGAGAGGGTATAGCCAAGATATTCTACGGAGGAAATTACTATTTAACGAAGTGGGTTAAAAATTCTAAAAACCATCCGACCGTGTATTATAACAGACAAGGAAATATTATAAATTTAAACCAGGGAAATATATGGATTAATTTGGTGCCTGAAGAAACGAAGGTGTGGTTTAAGTAAAGAAGGTAAAAATACCATGAAAGAAGAATTTAAAAAACTGATTAAAGAAGCAGAAAAGGCTAGAAAAAGAGCCTATACTCCCTATTCTAAATTCAAAGTTGGCGCTGCTGTTCTTAGCTCTGATGGAAAAATATTTAGCGGCTGTAATATTGAGAACGCATCTTTTGGCATGAGCGTATGCGCAGAAAGAGTGGCTATTTTTAAAGCTATTTCAGAAGGCTCAACTAAATTTAAAGCTATCGCTGTTATTGGCGATACAGATAAACCTTGTTCCCCCTGTGGAGCCTGCCGGCAAGTGATATCAGAATTTGGTGAAGAGATTTTATTGATTATGGCAAATTTAAAGGGAGATGTTAAAATTAAAAAAATAGGAGAATTACTTCCTGAGGCTTTTGGTAAAAAAGATCTTTTATAGTGAGGACTAGCTAATAATATGTTGTATAAAACGGAAGGGATAGTTCTAAAAAGCACAGAATTCAAAGAAGCTGATAAAATCGTTACTATATATACCAAAGATTATGGTAAGATTACTGCTATTGCCAAAGGAGTCCGCAAGATAAAAAGTAAATTCGGAAGCAGTTTGGAAATATTAACTCACTCTGTATTTTTGTTTTACAAAGGTAGAAACATTGATATTGTAAGTCAGACCGAAATATTAGAATCTTTTTTTTCTTCAAGCAAAGATGTTACTAAATTTGCATTTGCCGTTAACTCTGTGGAGGTGGTTAATAAATTAACTGAGGAGAGAGAAATAAATATTGGTTTATTTAATTTATTAAAAGAAGTTTTACATTACTTAAGGAAAACTGTTGACCCAAAACTGCTGACCTTATCTTTCAAATGGCAAACCATGTCAATTTTAGGATATAGACCCTCTCTTAATCATTGTTGCAGATGCAATAAAAGCATAGAAGACCAAAAAGAGATGTATTTTAATATAAAAGAAGGTGGACTGTTATGCAATAATTGTGTAGCCGAAGAGAAAGAAAGGTGTATTAAAGTCTCTCTTTATTTTAACAAATTGGTAAGGAAAATACTAATTACACCTTTATCTACAATATCAAACGCTACCATTCCTGATAAAAAGATGAAAGAGTTAGAGAAAATAACTGATTTATACATATCCTATCATTCGGAGAAAAGCTTTAAAACAGAGAAATTTTTGAAAACTCTGTAACGGACTAGTCGTTAGTGAATAGTGAATAGTCGTTAGTAAGAAAAACATCTCGCTTTTGATTTCTCAACCAGCTAACCAAGTAACTAACTAACTTTCTAACCAACTTCTTACGCAATACGCGATACGCAATACGCAATACGAGATAAGTCGTTGACAATTAAAGCTGATTTTGATATATTAACTAATAAAATACAAGTTCTCTCTCTAACGGATAATGAGTTTTAAGAAAATTTCTATGAGAGGGAATTTTATTTATAATTAAGAAAAAGAGATGCTAATATGGATTTTCAAGAGATAATTTTTAATTTAGAAAAATATTGGGGAGAACAGGGTTGTATCATTCAACAACCTTATGATACGGAAAAAGGAGCGGGAACAATGAATCCAGCTACTTTTTTCAGGGTATTAGGCCCCGAACCATGGAAAGTGTCATATGTCGAACCATCCCGAAGACCTGCCGATGGACGTTATGGAGAAAATCCCAATAGAGTACAGCAGCATTATCAATTTCAGGTTATGTTAAAACCCTCTCCTGAAGACGTGCAGGAGATTTATTTTAAAAGTTTAGAAAGTTTGGGGATATCAAGGAAAGAGCATGATATAAGATTTATTGAAGGTGATTGGGAAGCCCCTACCCTGGGTGCCTGGGGATTAGGCTGGGAAGTCTGGTTGGATGGGTTAGAAATAACTCAATTTACTTATTTTCAGCAAGCTGGCGGGCTTGACTTGGATATTATTCCGGTAGAAATAACCTATGGGTTAGAGAGATTAGCTATGGTTATTCAGGATGTGGATAATGTTTTTAACTTAAAGTGGGGTAAAAATATTACCTATAGAGATATACGCCATCAAGCAGAAGTAGAACAATCTAAGTATAACTTTGAAGAAGCAGATATACATATGTTATTTAACCTATTTAATATATATGAAAAAGAAGCCGGAAGATTAATAAAAATAGAACTGCCTTTGCCGGCATATGATTATATATTAAAATGCTCCCACACTTTTAATTTATTAGATGCTCGGGGAGCAATTAGTGTTTCAGAAAGAACAGGGTATATTTCCCGAGTAAGAAATATTGCTAGATTATGTGCGGAAGAATACGTAAAGCAAAGGGAAAAAATGGATTTCCCTTTAATTAAATAATAAAAGGTCAGGCAAAGGATAAAATTTAATGGTGAATGTAGTTTTAGAAGTTGGAACCGAAGAGATACCCGCGCAGTATATGGAGAATGCGCTAAAAGACTTAAAACGGTCAGCAAAAAAATACCTGGAAAAAAACAGAATAAATTATAAAGAAATAAAAGTTTATGGCACTCCTCGAAGATTAATATTATTTATATTCCACATTAAGGAAAAACAGGAAGACATTTTTCAAAAAATTAAAGGACCTGCCTATTCAATTGCTTACAATAAAGATTTGCAATTACAAAAACCTGCTCTAAAATTTGCTCAAGGGCAGGGGGTAAATACTGAGGATTTAATTATCGAAGATACCGAAAAGGGAAAATATATTTTTGCTCTCAAATCCAAAATAGGCCAGCCAACCATTGAAATATTATCGCGGATATTTCCTAAAATAATAAAAGATATGCAGTTTCCTAAATCGATGCGATGGGGAAAAAGATCATTGCGATTTATCCGTCCCATAAGATGGATACTTGCCTTGTATGGAAAAGAAATAGTCAAGTTCAATCTAAATGGTTTAAATTCCGAAAATATTACTTATGGTCATAGACTTTTAGCGCCCAAAAAAATCAAAATATCTTCTGCTCAGGAATATTTCAAGAAGCTAGAAAAAAACTATGTAATAATTGATCCTCAGATTAGAGAGAATATTATCAAAACAGATATAAAACAGATAATTAAGGAAATAAATGGAAAAAAAATAATAAATGAAAAACAGTTAGAAGAAGTAGTATATTTAGTTGAATATCCTAATGCAATTTTGGGAAAATATGATAAAAAATATTTGAAATTACCCAAAGATGTCCTAACTGTAGTTATGGAAAAACATCAAAAATATTTTCCTGTTTTTAAAAATAAAGATGAATTGCTTCCCTTATTTATCGTAATTATCAATAATTCAAGCAAGCACGCCTCTAAGATTAAAGAAGGTAACGAAAATGTTCTCAGGGCCAGGTTAGAAGATGCAAAATTTTTCTACCAGGAAGACCTGAAGATTCCTTTAGAAAAAAGAGTGGATAAATTAAAAAATGTTATTTTTCAGGAAAATTTGGGCAGCCTTTTCGATAAAACAAAGAGATTAGAATTGCTGTGTGACTACATTTCAGATGCTTTACAGGTTAAACAGAAAGTAAAAAAAGATATTTTAAGGTCTGCTCATTTATGCAAAGCAGATTTAGTTACTGAAATGGTAAAAGAATTTCCGGAATTACAGGGGATAATGGGGAAAGAATATGCGATTTTATCTGGTGAAAAAAATGAAGTAGCGGAAGCCATCCTTGAGCATTATCTTCCCCGTTTTTCAGGAGACAGGTTACCTCTAACTAAAAGTGGTATGATTTTAGGGATTGCCGATAAGGTGGATAGCATTATTGGATGTTTCATAATGGGTTTAACCCCAACAGGGTCACGTGACCCATATGGATTGAGAAGACAATCTCGCGGAAAAATTGCCATAATTCTGAAAAATAACTTAAAAATATCGTTAAAAGATATTATTCAGAAATCTTTATCATTGTACAAAACAAGTGTTTTATTAGAATTGCAAATTGATGAAAATAAAATTGTTTCCCAGATATTAAATTTTTTCAAACAAAGAGTAAAGAATATCTTCTTAGAAGAGGGAATTCGTTATGATGTAATCGATGCTGTTTTAGCTGTTGAAAGTGGTTGGGATGTAGTTGATATTAAACATAGGATAAAGACCATAGAGGAATTATATAATCAACCTATTTTTAGAAAAATACTCAATTCGTCAAGCAGGGTATTAAATTTATCGAAAAATAATAAAGAGAGCGAAATTGACCAGTCATTATTAAAGGAAAAAGCAGAGTTAAGTTTATATCATAATTATGAAAGTATTTATCCGCGAACAGGAGAATTTATTTACAACAAAGAGTACAAAGAAACATTTAAGTTATTAGGAAATTTATGCGAACCAGTCGATGAATTTTTTGATCAGGTACTGGTAATGGACAAAGATGAGGACATCAGAAAGAATAGAATTGCACTTATTAAAAAGGTAGGAATATTATTCAATCAGGTAGCTGATTTATCCAAAATTGTTTCTATAAAAGAAGGGAGAAAGTAATTATGGATATTGTCAAATTTAAACCTACTGTTTATATAATTTCTGATTCTACTGGCGAAACAGCTCAAACTGTAGTAAATGCAGCGCTTAGTCAGTTTGATTCTGATGATATTAAGTTGAAATTGTTTGCCCATATTGAATCGAAAAAAGATATTACAGGGATAATAAGTCAAATCAATAAGGAGAAAGGCTTTATAGTTTATACTATTGTAAAACCAGAATTAAGAGTATTTCTGAAAGAGGAATCCGAAAAACAATCTGTCGTTTCTTTTGATATGTTTGGGCCAATTATGGAAAACATTGAAAGGGTAAGCGGAATTAGACCTAAATTAGAAGCGGGGATTATTAGAAAATTAGATAAAGAATATTTTAAAAGAATGGAAGCCATGGAATTTGCAGTGAAGTATGATGCCTGTCAGGGAGAATTAGAGTTATCCAAAGCGGATCTGGTAATATTGGGGGTTTCTCGAACATCAAAAACTCCACTTAGTATGTATCTAGCTCACAAAGGTATAAAAGTAGCCAATATAATATTAGATTTTGAATTTGAACCACCAGTTGGGATATTTAGTTTATCTCCGGAGAAAGTAGTCGGTTTAACTATGGACCCCGATAAACTAATCGAGATAAGGAGTGAGCGATTAAAAGCTTTAGGACTACCAGAAGAGAGCGTATATAATAAAAGGGAAAGAGTAATTAAAGAGTTAAGATATGCTGATAGTATTTACAAAAAAATTGGATGTTCGGTAATTAGTATAACTAATATGGCCATAGAAGACGTTGCCACAAATATACTTAAACTTAAAAAAAAGGAGGAAAAATAAGTATGAAAAAATATGTCTATTTCTTTAATGAAGGAAAAGGAGATATGAAGTCTATTTTAGGAGGAAAGGGTGCAGGGTTAGCAGAAATGACAAGAATTGGTCTTCCTGTTCCCCATGGATTTACTATAAGTGCTGAGGTATGTAATGAGTATTATGAAAATAATCAAAAATATCCACTGGGATTAGATGAACAGGTAAAAGATAAACTAAATGAATTGGAAGATGTATCTAAAAAAAAATTAGGAGATACAAAAGACCCTTTATTGGTTTCCGTTCGATCCGGTGCTGCAATTTCCATGCCCGGTATGATGGATACAGTTCTTAATTTAGGATTAAATGATATTACTATTCAAGGGGTTATCGACAAGACAAAAAATGAGCGTTTTGCTTACGATAGTTATCGACGATTTTTACAGATGTTTGGAAATGTGGTTTTGGGCATTGAACATGATAAATTTGAACGTGTTTTAGAAGCGATAAAAACAGAACTTAAAGTAAAACTAGATACGGAAATTAATTGTGATGGGTTAAAGAAATTAGTGGAGGAATATAAAAAACTCATTAAAAAAGAGACCGGGAAAGATTTTCCTCAAGATCCAGAATTACAATTGAAAACCGCCATAGATGCTGTATTTAATTCCTGGAATACTAAAAGAGCAGTAACTTACCGCAGGATTAACAAAATTCCCGATGATTTGGGAACTGCGGTAAATGTTCAAGAAATGGTTTTTGGTAATATGGGAGAAGATTCAGGAACAGGAGTTGGGTTTACTAGAAATCCTTCTACCGGAGAAAAGGAATATTACGGAGAATATCTTTTGAATGCCCAGGGAGAAGATGTAGTTGCAGGTATCAGAACACCTTTGCCTTTATCTAATCTTCAAAACGATTTACCGAAAGTATACGAAGAACTCATTAAAATAGTCAAACTTTTAGAAAAGCATTATAAGGATGTTCAAGATTATGAATTTACCATAGAAAAAGGGAAACTTTATTTATTGCAAACCCGAACAGGAAAAAGAACTGCTCAAGCTGCTCTTAAGATTGCCGTAGATATGGTAGATGAAGGAATAATAAATAAAGAGGAAGCTCTTTTAAGAGTAGAGCCAAATCAATTAAATCAGCTGTTACATAGAGGAATAGATCCTAACGCCAAAAAAGAAGTAATTGCTAAAGGATTACCGGCTTCGCCGGGGGCAGCCTATGGTAAAGTGATCTTTACTGCCGATGAAGCAGAGGAATTGGGAAAAGATGGTGAAAAGGTAATATTAGTAAGAACAGAGACAACACCTGATGATATCCATGGAATGGTTGAAGCACAGGGCGTTCTTACCAGCAGAGGCGGTATGACCAGTCATGCGGCAGTAGTGGCAAGAGGAATGGGAAAAGCTTGCGTAGCCGGTTGCAGTGTCTTGAATATTAACTTGGAAAATGAAAAAATATCTGTTAACGATATAATAATTAAAAAAGGTGATTTTATCACTATAGATGGCGGAAAAGGAGAAGTATTTTTAGGGAAAGTTCCTACCATTGAAGCGAAAATGAGTAAGGAATTTAAAACCCTGTTATCCTGGGCTAACAAAATAAAACGTTTAGGTGTTTATGCTAATGCCGATACACCGGAAGATGCGCAAAAGGCTAGAGAATTAGGGGCTGAAGGTATAGGGCTTACCAGAACAGAGCACATGTTTATGGCACAGGAACGTTTACCAATTGTCCAAAAAATGATTATGGCCGATACCAAAAAAAGCAGAGCAGAGGCCTTAGAAAAATTATTACCCATGCAGAAAGCTGATTTTTTAGGTATTTTAAAGGCCATGGAAGGGTTACCGGTAATTATCAGACTTCTCGATCCTCCGCTTCACGAATTTTTACCTAATCTGGAAGATATTTTAATAGAAGTGAATACCTTAAAATTGAAAAATGCAGATTTAAAAGAGCTTGAGAAAAAGGAAAAAATATTAGAAATAGTTGAATCTTTACACGAAATGAATCCTATGTTAGGACTTAGAGGATGCAGATTAGGTTTATTATACCCGGAAATATATGAGATGCAGGTAGAAGCTATTATAGGTGCTGCCATAGAATTAACCAAAAAGGGAATAAAGGTGAAACCTGAAATAATGATTCCTCTGGTAAGTCATGTAAATGAATTTACGCCAATATGTAAAAAGACAAGAAAAATAGCTAATGAAAAAATAAAGTCTGCTGGGGTAAAATTAGAATATAAGGTAGGAACTATGATTGAATTACCGCGAGCTGCCTTGACTGCTGATAAGATAGCAGAAGAAGCTGAATTCTTTTCATTTGGTACCAATGATTTAACTCAGACAACTTTTGGTATAAGCCGGGATGATGCTGAAGGAAAATTCTTATTAAAATATGTTGATGATAAAATTTTAGAAGAAAATCCTTTTGAGGTATTAGATCAAGAAGGAGTAGGGAAATTGGTTAAGCTGGGTACAGAGTTGGGAAGGAAAACCAAACCTAATTTAGAGGTAGGGATTTGTGGAGAGCACGGCGGTGAACCTCATTCAGTGGAATTTTGTCATTCTGTGGGGTTAAATTATGTTAGCTGTTCGCCTTTTAGAGTCCCTATTGCCCGATTGGCAGCTGCCCAAGCGGTATTAAAAGAAAAAAAATAAAGATAGAAAAATTTACCGATTCTCCAATTGAATTAGTCGTTAGTGAATAGTGAATAGTCGTTAGTATTAAATACAAGATATATTATTTACTAATTGGCTGGTTGATCAATTGGAAAATAATATAGAATAGATTGTAGTGACAATTGAAAATTAAAAAAGAACAAAATATAAAACAAAATTTAAAGTACAGGTTATAGGGGTGTATTGAATACACCTCTATACGCCTAAAAAAGAAAATGAAATGTAAATTAAAAGTAAATAAAAAGAAAGGATGAATAAATATATGCAAATCGAACTGTTAATACCTTTAAGTGGAATAATTGCTCTTATATTTGCCGTATTTCTTTCTCTAAAGGTAATGAAAGAAAAGCCGGGAAATAAATTAATGATAGAAATAGCAAATATGATTGAACAGGGAGCCATGGCTTTTTTAAAGAGAGAATATAGCATTTTAGTATTTTTTATTATTATAGTTGGCCTTATACTGGGATGGGTGAGGAGCCCTGTTACCAGTTTGTCTTTTGTGGTGGGGGCAATTTGTTCCGGATTAGCAGGTTTAACCGGAATGAAAATTGCAACCAAAGCAAATTCAAGGACTGCCTATGCTGCCGTGGAAGGAGGAATAACTAAAGCATTAAAAGTTGCTTTCTCCGGAGGTGCGGTAATGGGTATGTCAGTTGCGGGTTTTGGATTATTAGGTTTAGGCACTTTATATTACTTTATCAGAGAACCGGAAATTATAAATGGATTTGCCTTGGGAGCAAGCTCTATTGCGCTATTTGCCAGAGTGGGTGGAGGAATATTTACTAAAGCAGCAGATGTCGGAGCTGATTTAGTGGGAAAGGTTGAAGTTGGAATACCAGAAGATGACCCAAGAAATCCAGCAGTTATTGCCGATAATGTAGGAGATAATGTAGGAGACATAGCAGGATTGGGAGCAGATCTGTTTGAATCTTATGTGGGCTCAATTATTTCCAGTATGATTTTAGGTGGATTACTGTTTGAAGGAACCAAAGGAGTAATATTTCCTTTATTACTGGCAGCTTGTGGGGCAATTGCCTCTATTATAGGTACTTTTTTTGTACAGACTAAAAACGAAAAGAATTTACACAATGCCTTAACTAAGGGAACTTTGGTAAGTGGATTTTTGGTAATTATTGCTTCTGCTTTTCTTTCCAATGTTTTATTTAATAGTTTAAATGTGTTTTATGCCACTGCGGCTGGGTTGATTGCCGGTATAATTATTGGATTAGTAACAGAATATTATACTTCCTATCAGTATTATCCGGTAAAGTCAATTGCTAAATCATCACTTACCGGAGCAGCTACTACCATCATTTCTGGATTAGCAGTTGGCATGCAAAGTACCGCCATTCCTTTAGCTATAATCGCTGCTACAGTTTTAGTAGCTTATAAATTTGCAGGACTATACGGTATAGCAATTTCGGCAGTAGGAATGTTATCAATTGTGGGAATGACCGTTTCAGTAGATTCTTATGGCCCAATTGCTGATAATTCGGGAGGAATTGCGGAAATGGCTGGGCTGGATCCTAAAATTCGAGAAATTACCGATTCATTAGATGCAGTAGGAAATACTACTGCGGCCATCGGAAAAGGTTTCGCCATTGGCTCAGCAGCATTAACGGCTTTGGCTTTATTCTCAGCTTACTGTAAATCGGTTGGTTTGGAAAGTGTAAGTATAACTAATCCGATAGTAGTAGCGGGGATGTTTATCGGCGGTCTTTTGCCTTATCTTTTTTCTTCTTTAGCTATAAATGCGGTAGGAAAAACAGCTTTTTTAATGATAGAAGAAGTTCGTAGGCAATTTAAAGAAATACCTGGTCTGAAAGAGGGAAAAGCTAAACCAGATTCTGCAAAATGTGTGGATATTAGCACTAAAGGTGCTTTAAAAGAGATGATACTGCCCGGATTATTAGCCATAATATCTCCTATAGCAGTAGGAATAGTGCTTGGCCCTGAAGCTTTGGGAGGTATGTTGATTGGCGCGGTATTAGTAGGAGTATTGTTAGCTATACAGATGGCCAATTCCGGAGGAGCCTGGGATAATGCCAAAAAATATATTGAAATGGGAAATTATGGAGGAAAAGGTACGAAAGTCCACGAAGCCGCAGTTATAGGTGATACTGTAGGTGATCCTCTTAAGGATACTGCTGGTCCTTCTATGAATATATTGATTAAAGTTATGTCCATAGTCGCTCTGGTGTTTGTTCCTCTGTTTATTAAATAG
>Ga0222702_1000132_pt1 | contig 20717 bp, 16 predicted proteins | sample AntAcemetage1504_FD_181152 | JGI IMG/M metagenome (GOLD analysis project Ga0222702, IMG submission 181152) | Saline water microbial communities from Ace Lake, Antarctica - #1504 | ecosystem: Environmental > Aquatic > Non-marine Saline and Alkaline > Saline | place: Antarctica: Ace Lake...
ACGCTATACGCTATTTTTTATTTCGCCAAGTGTATCACAAATTCCTTTAAAAATTTCAAAATTTCTGCAGATTTAATACCAGAAAGGTCAATTTTAGAAATTCCTGTCAATCTAAATTCCTCTTTTATTAATCTTTGCTGGTAAAAAGATGGCAGTCTGCTTAATTTGGCTTTTATCTTATCGTTTTGCAGATATCTAAGAATTAACTTATTTTCCTTTACCACCAAGGAACTAATACCTAACTTTCTCAAAAATATTTTCAGATATATTATCTCTAATAAATTCTTTAGCTCCCAGGGATAAATTCCATATCTGTCCCTCAACTCTTCTTTTATCCTCTCCAAATCTTCTAAATCTTTAATCTCAGCCAATTTCCGGTAAATTAAGACTCTCTGTTTCAAATCAGGGATGTATTCTCCGGGAATATAGGCATCTATTTTTACATCGATAACCGGAGTAATCTCTTTCCCCTTTTCTTTTCCTTCTTTCTCTCCCCGTAATTCCTTAACCGCTTCTTCCAATAGGCGGCAATAAAGATTGAACCCTACCTCGCCAACCGACCCATGCTGCTCTTTACCCAGCAAATTACCTGCTCCTCGAATCTCTAAATCTCGCATGGCCAATTTAAAACCGGAGCCTAACTCACTGAATTCTTTAATGGCCTGCAATCTTTTTTTTGCGGTAGCGGAAATAGACCGATAGGAAGGATAAAGAAAATAAGCATAGGCACGTCGGTCAGTCCTCCCTACTCTCCCTCTTAATTGGTAGAGCTGGGACAAGCCAAATTTATGAGCATCATCGATAATAATAGTATTCGTATTGGGAATATCCAAACCAATTTCTATGATGGTGGTGCAGACTAAAATATCATATTTCTTTTCTAAAAAATCAATCATTATATCTTCTAACTGCTCTTCTGCCATCTGTCCATGAGCAATACCGATTCTGGCTTGAGGAAAGAGCCGACTCAAATCCTGCGCTATTTTCTGGATACTTCTTACTCGGTTATGGACAAAGAATGTCTGTCCCTCCCTGTCCAATTCTCTTCTTATGGCCTCTATAATCACTTTATCGTCTCTTTTACAAATATAAGTAGCGATAGGAAATCGGTCTTCCGGGGGAGTATTTATCACGCTTAGGTCTCTGACCCCGATAAGAGACATATGCAGTGTACGAGGGATAGGAGTGGCAGTTAAGGTAAGAGAATCAATACTTTCTTTTAATTTTTTTATTCTTTCTTTATGAAGAACTCCGAAACGCTGCTCTTCATCCACGATCAACAAACCCAAATCCTTAAATCGAATGTCATTTTGAATCAAGCGATGGGTTCCTATAATAATATCTACCTTCCCTTCTTCCAGTCCTTCAATAACTTTTTTCTGTTGCTGTTTGCTTCTAAAACGGGAGAGCATATCTATATTTATAGGAAAGGAGTTCATTCTTTCCCGAAAAGTATCATAATGTTGTTGAACCAGGATAGTGGTAGGTGCTAAAATTGCCACCTGCTTTCCGTCTAATACCGCCTTAAAAGCAGCTCTTATAGCTATTTCTGTTTTGCCATAACCTACATCTCCGCAAATTAATCTCTCCATAGGTTTAACTATTTCCATATCAGCTTTAACCTCGGATAGAGCCTGTAATTGGTCATAAGTCTCTTCATAAGGGAAAGACATCTCCAGTTCTTGCTGCCAATTATTATCTTTGGAGAAGGCAAAACCTCTGATTTCTTTACGGGCAACATATAAATTATAAAGTTCCCGGGCTAATTGTTGAATCGACCTTTTTGCTTTCCCTTTAGCCTTCCCCCAGGAGATTCCTCCTAAACGGCAAATCTTGGGGGTTTTATCTTTGATGCCTATATATTTATGAACTAAATTAAACTGATCTACCGGGACATACAGTTTATCCCCTTGTGCATATTCGATTAAAAGGTAATCCTGTTTTACTCCTTTAACGTTTAAATTGATAATCCCTCTATATAGGCCTATACCATGATCAATATGTACTACATAATCTCCCGAAGAGATATCCATCGCAGTGAAAAAGGGTTCGCTCTTACGCCTGGTTAATTTATATCTTTTATTCCTTTCCTTGCCGAATATTTCCTGGTCGCTTATAAAAACTGTTTTAAGATTCTGAAGTTTAAATCCATAATTTAAGTAACCATAAGAAATGAAGATAGTTGATTTTAAATGAGTGTATTCTTCTATCCTTCCTATAGTAAATCTTTTTATTCCTCTTTCCTCTAATATCTCTCCTAAACGTTGCGCCCGACCTTCATTCCTAACCAGAATAATAATATGCTGTTTTTCTGTCTGCCATTTTTCCAAATCTCTAGTAAACAGGCCTAAATTCCCAAAATAAGAACTAATTTCCTGTGCTTCTAAAGTAAATTTTCTGATATCTTCTTTTTTCTCTTCCTGATTAGCGGAAATATCTTCTTTATTTTCCTGCGGAAGATAGGAAAAATTAATCATATTTTTAGATTTTAATTTATCACATATCCCGAGGTTAGAGATGAAATGAGAAGAAGGTGAGAAGATTAATTCCCTTTTATCTTGCTCAATTTTCTGGTAAATGTTTTCAACCTCTTCCTGAAACTCCTCCTCTTTCTCTTTAATTAATTCCGGCTCGTTTTGTAGTACTATCAAGTCATCGGGAAGATAATCAAATATAGTGCTGTAATTATAATTAGATGAACCATCGGCAATTAATTCCCGGGAAGGAAGAAGGGTGTAATCAGTCAATTTAAGTATCGACCTTTGAGTGCTCAAATTAAAATACCTGATTGATTCTATCTGGTCTCCAAATAATTCTAATCGAAGAGGGTTTTCGCTGGTTACCGGGAAAAAATCGATAATCCCTCCCCGGCTGCTAAATTCACCTTTTTTGTCGACTATCTCTACCGACCGATAATTTTGCTCTAAGAGTATTTTTAAAAAATCCTCCTTTTTTAAGGCATCTCCTACCTTTAATTTCCAACTCGTCTTCTTAAATTTTTGAGGAGAGGCCAATTTGGGCAGGAGGGCTTTAATATCAGCAATTAAAATTTTTCTCTTTTTATTGTGGTCGTTTGCGGAAAGATGCTTCAGGATATTTATCCTTTGCTGGATTATCTGGGGATCGGAACTGATGTCTTCATAGGGGAGGACATCAAAAGAAGGAAAAAGAAAAATATTTTCTTCCTTGTTTTGGGATTTATTTAAAAAGTTACTTAAGTCCTGGTATATCTTTAAGGCATTTTCCTGAGAATCGGTAATAATAAGGTAAGAGTTTTTTATTTCTTCTTTTGAGGCTAAGGCAGCGATAAAAAAAGAACGCGCACTATCCTTCAAACCGGAAAGTAAAATTTTGCTAATTAATTTTCCTTTTATTATTTTTATTATTTCTTTAAATTCCGCGGATTGATTCCACAGGGAGAATATTCCTGGTAAAGACATTATAAATCCTTTCAATTTAGTTAGCTGGTTAGTTGGTTAATTGGTTAACTGGTTTAAAATACAAGAAAAATACGAGTTTCTAGTTATTGGTTTTAAGTATGCAACTAAAAATTTAGAACGAAAAACCATAATTCAAAATTCAAAACTTTTCTTAGTTTTTAGATTTGAGTCATAGTCTTGGGTTTCTCGCCACATACTATATTAATATACGATAACATACGCGATACTAATTTATTCTGGCTACTGGATTCTGGCTCCTGACTACTGATTTTTGTCTTTTATTTTCTTAACTAGTTAACCAGGTAACCAACTAACCAATCAACGACTAATTACTATTTTGCCAACACTGAAGCTAAATCATAAAGATTTTGTTTAATAGTTTTTTTCTGGTTCAGGACTACCTCTATATCAGTTGCCTCAACTTTATTCCCAATCAACCCAACCATTTTAGATGTTTCACCTTTTAATAGATGCTCTACGGCTGCTGCCCCTAAACGGCTGGCCAATATCCTATCAAAGGCAGAAGGCGAACCACCTCTTTGTAGATAACCTAAAATAGTAATCCGTGTTTCGTAGCCAATCTTATCTTCTAAATAGTTTCTTACCTCATCGGTCTTTTCTACTCCTTCGGCAATAACAATAATACAATGGGTCTTTCCTCTTTTATAGCCTTCTTTTAATTTTATGCTAATTTCCGATAAATTATAGGGTATTTCCGGAACAAGAATTACTTCAACTCCTCCGGCTATTCCGCTCATCAAGGCTAAATAACCTGAATTTTTTCCCATAACTTCCACCACAAATGCCCTCTGATGAGAAGAAGCTGTATCTTTAATCTTGTCAATGGCATCAATAACTGTATTTAAAGCAGTGTCTACACCTATAGCCATATCTGTCTTAGGTAAATCATTATCAATGGTAGCCGGAACACCAATAGTCTTCAGCCCTAAAGCGCTTAAATCTCGAGTCCCTCGCAGAGTACCATCGCCTCCGATAGTTACTAATCCATCAATATCGAACTTCCGGAGTTTTTGAAGAGCAATATCAAGACCTTCTTTGGTTTTAAATTTTTCGCTGCGTGAGGTTTTAAGAATAGTTCCTCCTCTTTGCATAATTCCGCCTGTTAATACTTGATTCGTAGGGGAAATTTGTCCTTCCATTAAACCGGCAAATCCCTTCTCCACAGCAAAAACCTCTAAATTATGGAAGATTCCGGTTCGTACCGCTGCCCGAATAGCAGCATTCATTCCCGGGGAGTCTCCCCCGCTGGTAAGAACAGCAATTCTTTTCATTTTCATAACAATTTTACCTCCAATGTAATTGGTTAGCTAGTTAGCTGGTTAATTGGTTAGTTAGTTTAGAATACAAGAGAAATCCTGGTTTTAGTTCATAGTTTATAGTTATCAGTATACAAAACTAAAAGCTGAAAGCGAAAAACTTAAAGACATAATTCAAAATTTAAATCCTGTTGTATAGTATAGTTAGTTGGTTTAAGATTAAATCCTCAACTAATTAACCAGGTAACCAGGTAACCAACTAACTAAATACTAATTAATATTCTGGCTGCTTCTTCCGGAGAAGTAGTATTAATATAAAATCCCGTTCCCCATTCAAAACCGGCTATTTTAGTCAACCGAGGAATTATTTCTATATGCCAGTGATATTTCTTGTCCAAATCCGACCATTCTCCGCTAAAAAATCCTCTAGAAGGTGCAGTATGAATTACAAAATTGTAAGGGGGATTATTTAGTTTTTTCTTTATTTTAGACAAAATTTCTTTCATTATTCTGGCTAAACTTAAAATATCATTGTCGCTGTTCTCCTCATAACAAGCATTATGGCGTTTAGGAAGTATCCAGGTTTCAAAGGGAAATCTGGCGGCAAAAGGCGAAATAGTCACATATTTTTCCGTTTCTTTTATCAATCTGTCTTTAGATTTTATCTCATCTTTTATATAATCGCAGAAAATACATCTCCCGTTAAGGTCAAAATATTCTTTGGCGCCTTTTAACTCTTCTTTTATCCTTTGCGGGATAATAGGGGTGCCGATAAGCTGAGAATGAGAATGCTCTAAGGATGCTCCCCCATCGATACCGTAATTTTTAAATATTAGAATATATTTTATCCTTTTATCCCTGGATAAATCTAAATATCTTTGCCGGTAAGTTTTTAAGATTAAAACAATATTATCAATGCTTAAATTATCAAAATCTTTATGATGATGTGGAGTTTCAATTATTACTTCATGAACTCCCAGACCGTCCATCTTCTCAAACATTCCTGCCTTTTCCAGGACAGCTTCTCTCTCTTGCATCTTTAAAGCAGGATATTTATTAGGAACCACCCTTACTTTCCATCCCGGCTTGTTTTCCCTGGTGCCTTCTTCCCGAAAAGCAAATATTTCAGGAGGCGTCTTGCCTTCATTCCCTTCACAGAATACGCAACTATCTTTTTTCTTCTCTTCTTTTTTTATTTTATAATCTAAGGGTCTTCTCCCTCTTTCTGTAGAAATTATTACCCAATTATCAATTATAGGGTCTTTTCTCAATTCGGTCATCCCTGTTCTCCCTAAACCTTAATTAGTCGTTAGTGAATAGTGAATAGTCGTTAGTTAAAATACAGTGATAAGTAATGAGTAACAAGTAATAAGCTTCAAATTGCAAGTTTTATGGGAATGACAGATGTAGGGGCTTGATTTATCAAGCCCGCAAAACACGGGTCGGATAAATCCGACCCCTACATTAAAGAAATACTTTATTTGAAATACAAAAAGTTTTAAGTTTTGAATTATGGTTTTTCGCTTTTAGCTTTAAGCTTTAAGTTTATTGATTTATCATATACGCTAAACGCTGTACGCTCCACGCTATATTGATATTGTATCTAATTACACTTAGTTTGTCCATAAAAAAAGAGACATGTTAATACATACCTCTTTTTTTATATTATTATTTTACAACTATTCAAATGCATTAATTACGGTTCAATTAATTTTTTGTTGTATTTTCTCATAGCTTTTTCAAAGCCCTCTTCTATTACCGTCTTTATTGCTTTAGTAGATAGTTTTATGGTTTCCTTTATTTTACCCTCTTCGCCACGGTTAAAATTAGAAAGCACATAAGACACACAATCAAAATTAAAGTTTACTAAAGGATTGCCAATTCCTATTCTCAAACGAGGGATTTCTTCACTGTGTAAATATTGCATAATTGACTCCATCCCTTTATGGCCACCGGTACTCCCCTTTTTGCGAATCCTTATCTGCCCCAATTCCAAATTCAGGTCATCATAAACTATCAATAAATCTTGAAGGGGTATTTTGTAATAAGAAACTACCTTGCTTACTGCTCTTCCACTTAAATTCATAAAAGTTTGCGGCTTTACCAGCATTACTTTATGATTATTTATCATCCCTCGGGAAATTAAAGAATAATAAGATTTTACTTTCTTAAATTCTATTTCTATATCCTGGGCCAAACCATCAACTGCTCTAAACCCCATATTGTGCCTGGTAAATTTATATTTTAAACCAGGATTACCCAGGCCAACCACGATCTTCAATAAAACCCACTATCCTTTTATTGTTCTATTCTTTTTTATGTGCAGAAGAAAGATTTTCTTCTTTAGTTTCTGCTTTTTCTTCTTCCTTAGCTATTTCTTCGCCTTCTACTACTTCTTCTCCCTCTTCAACCACTTCTTCTATCTTGGCGGGAGCAACCACTGCAGCAACAACTCTATCTAATTCAGTTAATATTTCAACACCTTCCGGAATTTCCATATCTCCGACAGAAATATGCTCGCCTACTTTAAGACTACTAAGGTCAACTTTAAAACTATCCGGCACTTTAGAAGGTAAACACTCTATTTCTACTTTTCGTAATTCAACTTGCAGAATACCTCCTTCTTCTACTCCGATAGGTTCTCCAATTAGTTCAATATCGATTTCTAAGGTTAATTTTTCTTTTAAGGTTACTCCGTAAAAATCAACATGAACTATTTGCCTTTTTAACGAATTATACTGAAGATCTTTAATTACCACCAATCGTTTAATTTTTTCCTTCCCATCATTTATCTCTAAATCTATAAGTTTGTGTGATTTAGCGGATAATAATTTTGATAATTCATTATTTTTAACTTTTAATACTAAATTTTCTTTATCATGAGGAGAATACAACACTCCAGGGATAATTCCTTCTCTTCTGTATTTCTTATTAATTTCCTTCCCTGTATTATCTCTTAATTCCACTTTTAATTTTGGTTTTTCCACCCTATTAACCTCCAATCTCGTATTGTGTATTGCGTATCACATATAGTATAAATTAGTATATTGCCTATCGCTATATAATTTACCCGTTCACCAATTTACCAATTGCCTAATAAAAGATACAAGTTGTAAATTAGTATAAGTTTTATCTGGCTTACCAGTTTACCAGTTTACCAGTTAAAATACAAGTCACAAGTTGCGGGTTACGAGTTTCAAGTTTAGAAAGCCTTTACAGTAAACCGACAACTGAAAACTTATTTTGTATCTTGTATTTAATGCTAACGACTAATTAAGAGTTTTGAATTATAGCTTTTCGCTTTTATCCTTAAGCTTTTAGTTTTTTTGATTTAACCTATACGCTAAACGCTGTACGCTCTACGCTAGTAATGCTAACGACTAATTAAATTGGTTAATTAAATATCAATCATTCCGCTTAAATAAAGTGCTTATTGATAAATTCTTATGAATTCTGTTAATGGCTTCGGCAAATATCTCTGCTACCGATAAAACTTTAATACCGGGTAAACACTTATTATTAGCAACGGGAATAGTATTGGTTACCACCACTTCATTAAATAAACCATCATGAAAAGATTTTTCTAATCTCTCTTTTGCAGGACCGGCAAACACAGGATGAGTAGCACAAATATAAACCTCTTCTGCACCGGCATTTAATAAGGCCTGGCTTCCTTTTATTATTGAACTGGCTGTATCAATAAGATCATCAACTACAATAGCTGTTTTACCTTTTACTCTTCCCACTATATGCATTATCTCTACATTATCAAAAGACGACCTATATTTATCGATAATAGCAATCGGTTTATTAATACGTCCGGCGAATTCCCTTGCCCTCGCTGTTCCTCCTACATCAGGAGAAACTACCACTATCTTATCCAAATTTTTCTCTTTAAAATAATTTGATAATATGCTTACAGCTTCCAATTGATCTACAGGTATATCGAAAAATCCCTGAATCTGCCCAGCGTGTAAATCCATAGTAAGCACCCTGTTTACTCCCGCAGAGACTAATAAGTTTGCCACTAACTTTGCAGTAATTGGCTCGCGGGGTTGAGTTTTTCTCTCCTGTCGAGCATAACCATAATAGGGTATTACCGCGGTAATTCTTCCCGCTGAAGCTCTCCTTAAAGCATCTATCATAATTAACAATTCCATAAGATACTCATTGGTGGGCGGACAGGTAGATTGAATTATAAAAACGTCTTCACCTCTTACGCTCTCCTCAATCTTAACCTTAATTTCGCCATCAGGAAATCTGGAAACATCTGCCTGACCTAAAGGTACTTTCAAATACTTACATATCTCTTCTGCTAAATCTTTATTGGAATTACCAGCAAAAATTTTTAATACTCTTTTCTCATCAGGTATCAAAATATTATCTCCCCATCTTTTAAATTTTATTATATAAAATTTTAATTTTCATCTTCCTTCTTTTTCTTTTTTCTTCTTTCGCCATCCGGAAATATTTTTTTGCCTGGAACGGGAAATAGCCAAATTGCCTGCGGGTACATCCTCGGTAATAGTTGAGCCAGCTCCGGTATAAGAATCTTTCCCTAATTTTACCGGTGCTACCAATGAATTGTTGCTTCCGATAAAAACTCCATCTTCTATGACAGTTTTATTCTTTTTTTCTCCGTCGTAATTACAGGTTATAGTCCCCGCGCCAATATTAACCTTTTTGCCGATTGTGACATCGCCCAAATAGGTTAGATGAGAGGCCTTGCTGCTTTCACCCATAATAGTTTTCTTTAATTCTACAAAATTTCCTATCTTTGCTCCTTTTTCCACGACAGTTTCGGGTCGCAAATGAGCATAGGGACCAATATTTGCTCCTTCTTTAACGGTACTATTTTCTATTATTGAAGCCCAAACTCTAACTCCCTTTCCTATATCGGCATCGATTAGGTGAGAGTAAGGTCCGATAAGACAACTACTTCCAATTTTAGTATCTTTTTCAATAATAGTAAAGGGATATATAATGCTATCCTGACCGATTTTAACTCCCTGCTCTACAAAAGTACTATTAGGGTCAACTACAGTTACTCCTTGAAGCATCAAGTCTTGAAGAGTTTTTTGATATACTTTTTGGGAAGCATTAGCAAGATCTAATCGATTATTTATTCCTAATATTTCCGAATAATCTTTTACTATTACATTCCCTACAGTTAATCCTTCCCCTAATAATATCTTTACCGTATCAGTTAGGTAATACTCACCTTGTTTATTATTTTTGCTAACTTTCTCTAAGGCCTGGAAAAGTTTTTCCTTATTAAAACAATAAATTCCGCTGTTTATTTCGGTTATTTTCTTTTTATCCGTAGATAAATCTACCTCTTCGATTATCCCCTTTATTTCGCCCATTTTATCTCTAATGATTCTACCATAACCTTTAGGTTTTTTTAAAACAGTAGAGAGCAGAGTACAGCAAAAATTGTTAGCTTTATGATATTTCAAAAGCCTCTTTAGAATTTTAACCGTTAAAAAGGGAACATCCCCGGATAAAATCAGTATATTACCTTTAAAACCAGACAATAATTTTTTGGTTTGCAAAACTGCATGGGCAGTTCCTAACTGCTCGTTCTGCTCTACATACTCTATTTTATCGCTAATTAATTCTCTTATCCTATCGCTTTTATAACCGACTATTAATATCTTTCTTTTTGCTTCAAGTTGACTAACCGTGTCTAATACATAATTTAAAATTGGTTTTCCTGCAAGATTATGAAGAACTTTAGGCAAATTAGATTTCATTCTTTTGCCTTTACCTGCTGCCATAATAATTATAGCAGTATCACTCATAATCATACCTCCAATAATTAGTCGTTAGTGAATAGTGAATAGTCGTTAGTTTTAAATACAAAATACAAATTAGTCGCTAGTATATGGTTAGCGTATAGCGTACAGCGTTTAGCGTATAGGATAAATCAATAAACTAAAAGCTAAAAACTAAAAACCATAATTTAAAACTTAAAATTTTTTCGTATTTCAAATAAAGTATTTTTTTTGTAGGGGTCGGATTTATCCGACCCGAGTTCTGCGGGCTTGATAAATCAAGCCCCTACATTTGTCATTCCCGTAAAACTTGCAATTCGAAACTCATTACTTATCACTGTGTTTTAAACCGGATAACCGGCAAACTGGATAACCATCTTCATAAAATACGAGATACGAATTAGCTAACTAGTTAACCAAGTAACTAAGTAACAAGTCAATATGGCTGGGGCGGAAGGGTTCGAACCTTCGAATGCGGGATCCAAATTCCCGTGCCTTACCACTTGGCTACGCCCCAAACCGATTTTTTTATTCCTGTAATTTAGTTAGAATAGACCTTCTTCTTTCTTCTCGCCCTCTTCCTCTGTTGCTGTTTCTCCTACTGCTTCTTCTTTTTCCTCTTCTTTAGGTTCTACTACTTCTTCTTTAGGTGCTACTTTAGGTTCTGCTTTAAATTGGGGAGCCTCTTCTAATTCCCTGTTATAGACATCTAAAACTGCATTTTGTATCTTTTCTCTGATCTCAGTATTTATGGGATGAGCAATATCTTTATGATCCCCATTAGGGAGTCTCTTGCTGGGCATTGCTACGAACATACCCTTATTGCCATCAATAACTCGTAAGTCATGTACTACAAAAGAATCATCAAAAGTAATTGACACATACGCTCTTAATTTTCCTTCTGTTTCTATTTTTCTAAGTCTAACATCTGTAATTTCCACTTATTGTACCACCTTTTTAAATTTTTATTTTTTAAAATTATCAAGATTAGTTGTATTCTCTATTTGTAGCTGTTTTTATAAATATAATCTATTTCTACTTCTTTACTACTAAAGCTTTTTGTTTAATAAAACTTATTCCTAACCATAACCTCCTGGCCGTTTGTTTTGACTAATTTACTCCAGATTATTCACATAATTGCTATTACCTCCCTATTTCAGCAAATATTTAAACGTTTTATTAAAAAATAAACACAGCAATAATAACTACTGTGTTTCTGGAATAATCTATTTAATATTTATATTTTTCTCTTCTTGATAAATTGTATCTGTCTTTATTTTCTGCAATGTTATTAGTCAGCACCATCAATTCCTTGTTCTTTTCTGTAAGGTTTTAGTTGAAAAAATTATAACATGCTATAATTTTATTGTCAAAAAAAAGCTAATAATCCACCAATTGACCAATTTGCCAATTGACCAATTAAAGATAAGAAATACAAAATATAGGATGTGAAATAATTCAATTCTCCGATTGACCGATACATCAATTTCCCGATTGCCCGATTGCCCGATTATATTAGTTAACTGGTTAGCTAATTGGTATTAGTTGCCCGGTTAGCCAGTTAGCCGGTTTACCAGTTTAATTAGTCGTTAATAAATGGTAAGGTTTTATTAGTCACATAACCGTTAACCAGTTAATACATATGTTACTCGTTAGTGAATAGTTTTTCGATAAGATTGCGTACCCCGATAAATCAAAAGCTTTATAATGCCTTCATAGACAGGCGAGACGCCTGTCCTACGGGTTTATCTTATCTCCTATAACTGGCCAACCGGGTAACTGGATAACAAATATTCTATACGCTAAACGCTGCACGCTCTACGCTAATCTTTTCCCCATCGCCATACTCAGCTTAGTAAATTCTTCTAAAGACAGGGTTTCTCCCCTACGGTTTTTATCAATACTTGTTTCAGTTAAAATATCTTCTATTTCCGCTTTAGCGATTACTCCCTTAAAATAGTTAGATAAAGAATTGATTAATCTCTTTCTCCTTTGTTGAAAGGAAGCTCTAATAATATTAAAAAATAGTTTTTCATTACCTACTTGTACTTGCGGTTTTTTATAGATATCTAATTTTATTATCATTGAATTTACCTTGGGTGGGGGATAAAATACTGTAGGCGGAACAATATGCACTTTTTGGGGTTGAGAATAATATTGGGCAACAAGGGACAAAATGCCATAATTTTTATTCCCTGCTTGGGCCATCAGTCTTTCTCCTACCTCTTTCTGAACCAGAAATACAGCTACCCTTAAATATCGATTAAGTTCAAGAATCTGTCTTATTAAGGATGTAGAGATGTAGTAAGGAAGATTACCTACTATTTTTTTAATATTTTCACCCTTTATTCTCTTCTGCTTAAAAAAACTAACCAGCTCAAAATTCATAATATCTTCAAAAATAATCTCTATATTATCAAAAGAGGAGAGACTTTCTTTTAAAAGGGGAGTTAATTTTTTATCTTTTTCTACAGATACAACCTGTTTTACTAAGGGGGATAATGCAGAGGTTAGAGTTCCAATACCTGTGCCAATTTCTAAAATGCAATCTTTTTTATTTAATTTTAGTGAATTAATAATTATTTGTAAGGTATTTTGATCTACTAAAAAATTCTGACCTAACCTTTTTTTGTATTTAAAATCATATTTAGCAAAAAGTCTGGTAACTTCTGCAGGAGAAGTCAAATTACGCTTATTCATTAGATTGCTTGCCTTTTTTAGTCGATAGTGAATAGTCGTTAGTCGTTAGCATAAATACAAGTTTTTAGTTTATGGTTTTTAGTTTTTAGATAAGAAAATTAGTTTTTAGCTATTAGTTCTCGGTTCTAATTTATTACAAGAGCGTACAGCGTTTAGCGTATAGGATATTAGTTATCCAGTTACCCGGTAAGTTTTGTAATGTGTAATGTGTGACAAGTAACCCGTTTTTGTAAATTTAAAATCATAAACTCATTACTCATTACGGGCAGACACAAGGTCTGCCCCTACTAATTTTTCCTGTATTTTGACGCGATACTCGTTACGCGATACGCGATACTATCATTTGGAGCCGGCGATCTGAGTTGAACAGACAACCTACGGATTACGATTCCGTTGCTCTTCCAATTGAGCTACGCCGGCATCATATCCTTATAAAAAAATGGTAGGCGGAACAGGACTTGAACCTGTGACCCCCTACATGTGAAGCAGGTGCTCTGCCAACTGAGCTATCCGCCCATTTTTTATAATAAATAAATTGGTGCCCCCAAGGGGATTTGAACCCCTGTCGCCGCCGTGAAAGGGCGGTGTCCTGTCCCCTAGACGATGGGGGCTTTTTTTTGATGGGCCGTGCAGGTTTCGAACCTGCGACCCTCTGATTAAGAGTCAGATGCTCTACCAACTGAGCTAACGGCCCTGAAAATATTTAAAATTAAAAATTTTGCTTCTAAATGTTACTATATTTTTTACTGCCTGTCAATTATAAATTAGTCGTTAGTGAATAGTCGTTAGTATTAAAAACAGGTTGCAAGTTACAAGATGCAAGGTACAAGTTAATACAATCGGGCAATTAATTAATTGCCCGATTCACCAATTGACTAATTTGCCAATTAAATTAGTCGTTAGTGAATAGTGAATAGTCGTTAGTGTAACAGATTATTAGTCTATCACTACTTAATACTCATTTTCCCCTTCTGGAATTCGGGTTAAATTTTCAAATTTTGCATATTCTTTTACGAAAGCTAAATCTATTTGACCTGTAGGGCCATTCCTCTGTTTACTAATGATTACCTCAGCAATGCCTTTCCTGTCTGTTTTTGGTTTATAATATTCCTCTCGGTACAAAAAAACAACCAAATCAGCATCCTGCTCAATTGCCCCACTCTCTCTCAAATCCGAAAGACGTGGTTTTCTTCCATCTCTTTGCTCTACTGCTCTGGATAATTGGGAAACTGCTATTACCGGAACATTTAATTCTCTCGCCAAACCTTTAAGAGAACGGGAAATATCTGAAATCTCCTGCTGTCTATTTTCCATTCTGCCAGAACTTGTAATAAGCTGTAAATAATCTATTATTATTAAACCAAGATCGTGTTGAGCTTTTAATCTCCTTGCCTTAGCCTTAATTTCTAAACAAGTAATCCCGGCTGTGTCATCAATAAAAATAGGAGCAGAAGATAATCGACCTGCTGCCATAGAAAGTGTAGGCCAATCTGATTCCGCTAATCGTCCTTTTCTCAAACTATGAGCGTCAATTCGAGCCTCCGAACAAAGCATTCTTTGAACTAATTGAGACTTTGACATTTCTAAACTAAAAAGGGCTACCGGTATATTTTTTAAGACTGATATATACTGGGCAACACTCATACAAAAAGCTGTTTTTCCCATTCCAGGTCTACCGGCAATAACAATAAGCTCAGAGGGTTGAAACCCAGTAGTAATATCATCAAATTCATCAAATCCACTGGGCACCCCAGTAATTAATTCACCTCTATGATATAGACTTTCAATCTTTTCAAAACTATCCTGAAGTATCTCTTTGATGGGCACGAAAGATTGTCCTAAATTTCTTTCTGAAACCTCAAAGATTAAATGCTCTGCTTTATCCAATAAAATTCTAGCATCTTCTTTTTCTTCGTAACCCATAGAGATAATTTTAGTAGCACTATTAATTAAGTTACGTAAAATAGATTTTTCTTCGATAATTTTGACGTAGTATTCAATATTCGCGGCAGTAGGAACACTACTAATTAAATTGGTTAGATAGGTAACTCCCCCGATCTTTTCTAATAAATTTATCCTATTTAATTCCTCAGTTAAAGTGATTAAATCAACGCCTCTACTCTTTTCAAATAGCTCGAGAACACATTTAAAAATAATCTGATGAGATTTTTTATAAAAATCTTCAGGTTTTAATTTATCCACACTGTGCAAGATAGCATCTTCCTGAAGCAGCATTGAACCTAAAGCAGCCTGTTCTGCACTAATATTTTGAGGAGGATTCCTGCCTAATTCCATCTTTTAACTCCGTATTAAATAGTCGATAGTGAATAGTCGTTAGTCGTTAGCAATAAACGAAAAATACAAAACTGGTTTTCGGTTTTCGGTAAAGTCGTTTTTAAAACTTGTAGCTCTCAACCTGCAACTTGTAACCTGTATTTTAACTGGTAAACCGGGTAACCGGATAACAAGTATTTCATATGCTGTACGCCAAACGCTATCCGCTAGAATACGATATACGAGATACGAAATACGATATGCAATATACGAATCTATTTCTCTTTTTTCTCCTCTGTTTCTTCCTTAGACGGGGAATCGGAAATTAGATTAACTTTAATTTGAGGAGTTACATCTTTATACAAATTAACCGGTACAGTATGAGCGCCCAATTTTTTTAAGGATTCTTTTAAATTAAGCTTCTTTTTATCTAATTCAATTCCGTGTTCCTTAAATAGAGTTTCAACAATGTCTTTGCTGGTAACAGAACCGAAAAGCTTTCCTTCTTCTCCGGCTTTAACTTTAATTTCCAGGGAAATATTATTAATTTTTTCTGCTAATTCCTTAACTTCCTTTAACTCTCCCTCTCTTTGTTCTGCTTCTTGTTTCTTTAAATATTCTATTTGTTTAAAATTACCTACGGTAAAAGGAATTGCTTTACCTTGGGTAATTAAAAAATTACGTGCAAAGCCATCGCTTACTTCAACTACATCTCCTACTTGTCCGATTTTTTCAATATTTTGTTTCAAAATTATTTTCATCTTTTAAGCCTCCCTGTTCTATTATATATTTATTATAAATTCTTCCGTCGTTTTTAGCAAGATATTTATTAGTCGTTAGTGAATAGTATTTAGTTAATATTAGATAAAAGCAAAAAACTGAGTACCCGTAAATTAGAAAACTAAAAAGTTTTTACAAAGGATTTTAACTAATCAAATATCGGCTGTGTTAACCGGTCAACCGTATTATCTTATATCTTTTATCTTTTAAACTGTAAACTGATAACTGAAAACCTGTATTTAATGGTAGCAACTATTCACTATTCACTAACGACTATTCACTAACGACTAATTTAGTCTTTTCTGGCAAGAAGTAATTTTCTAAAATCTATCCATATATCTAACATGGCTGCCCAGACAACAATTTGGGATAAAAACGGTTGAAAGCACACCAGAATATATATCACCCACTTTAAAAAATTTTTAATTTTAAACCGCCCTAATATAAAACCGGTTAAAGAAAGACCATAAATTAAAAATACCACTGCAAAAAAAACTTGAATATTTATTCCAATTTTATTTAAAAGAGGTATCTTGTAAGTTGTCCCCAGAATTATCAATACCATTCCTAAAAGATAACTCCAAAAAAAAGACTTAGAAGCTCTCCAACTAGAAAAGGGTGGAAATTTAGCTAATTTATAGCCAAACCTTTTTAAAACCAAACGAGCTACCCAGTAATTTAAAATAGTATCAAAAATTGAAGCAAGAATAATCATTCCCGGAAATGCTACTTTAATCATACTAATAGTTTGGGTTAAGGAATCTTTCAGGGTAGCTAATTGTTCCGGAGATAGTCCCATATTGCTATAAAAATTCAAAGATTGAATTATAATTTTATCTATCTCTTCTACGTCAAATAATACGGCATTGAGATCTAAAATCCAAAAACCTATTAAAAGTATTAGACCTTTAGAAATAAGAGAAGCTATGCTTCCAATGATAATAATATCGGTTAAGGGTAATTCTTTTTTTATACCAAACCCTAAAGTTAATCCCAATATTCCAAAACCTAATAAAACCATAAGCCCTTGCAGTGGACCAGCTAAAGTAGTTACCAAAATCCCCGATATAAAAGTTGCGATAACGGCAAACTTTATGCTATGGCGTAAACATAAAATTATAATCGGTAGAGGGCACAAAAAACTCACCAGCGTGCCTAATAATGGAATATATATACTGATAATAAATAAAACAGCAGTAATCGCCGCTAAAAATGCACCCTCAACTATCGATTTAGTTGGAATTTGTTCAGTCAATAAATAAGCCTCATAAATTAAAAATTTTAAGATAAACTAGTTAGCCGGTTAGCCAGTTTAGCGGTTATCCGGTTAAAATCAATTGACCAATTAACCGATTAATTTAGTTAGTTGGTTACCTAGTTAGCTAGTTAAAAATACAAAAAAAATACAGCTTATAGGTTTACGGTTCTTGGTTTTCGGTTTAAGATAAAACTAAAAAGTTAAAGCTTAAAACGAAAAACTAATAACTAAAAACAAGTTTTTTATCTTGCACCTTGCATCTTGCATCTTGTAACCTGTATTTTAACTGGCAAACTGGTTAACCGGGTAACTGGATAACTAATATCCTATCCGCTAAACGCCGCTATACGCTCCACGCTATTCTTCACTACATACTATATACTAATTTATTTCGCCACATAAGGGAGAAGCCCTATTTCTCTTGCTCTTTTTATAGCTATAGCCAATGTACGTTGATGTTTTGCGCAATTTCCGGTTGCTCTACGAGGCAGCATTTTACCTTGTTCAGTAATAAATTTCCTTAATAAATCTACATCTTTATAATCGGCTACTATTTTTTCTTTGCAAAAAAGACAAACTTTCCTTTGTGGTTTTCTAAAAAAACCATATCGTGCCATTAATTTATATTTCTCCTTCTTCTTAATCTATTTTCTCTTTTTATATTTCTTTAAATAATTAATCAGCTTTTTTACTTTGAATCTTTTCTTTATCTTGTAAGGTTAACAAATATCTGATAATTCTTTCTTCTAACTTCATAACTCTTTCAAATTCAGCAATATTTTTTTCATCTACATTGAAATTTAAAACGACATAAATCGCTTCTGTGAAATCCTTAATTTCATAAGCTAACATTCTTTTGCCCCATTTATTTGTCTTGGTTATTTCTCCCTTTACGTCAGTAATAAGTTTTTTTAATTTACCTAATAAGGAATCTAGCTCTTTGTCTTCTAACTGGGGATTTATGGCAAGCATTATTTCATAACTTCTCATCCGTTACCACCTCCTTTCGGTTTAATCAGCCCCTTAAAAATTCTTCAGGAGCAAGGAAATTAAAAATTAGAAATATAAAACGATTTATATTATATCACAGATATTTTCGATATCAAGTTTTTATTCGTATTGCGTATTGCGTATTGCGTATCGCGTGAAGAAAAAACTAAAAAAGAATGGAAAAACAAAAGCGATAATTATTCTTTTCTTTCTTAAGCTACCCCACTAAAGTTTACACTAACAAAGAAAGTATCGAGTTAAAAAAAGCGAAAAAAAAGGTATAGAATACAAAAGTAAAAAATACTATTTTTTGTTAATCCCGAGGAATAATTTCTCTAATTTTCTTCTCTAGTTTTACTCGCGGGACCAGAACTTTTCTGCCGCAACAAAGACATTTTAAGCCAATATCGATACCAGTTCTGGTAATTTCCCAATGGAAACCTCCACAAGGATGTTTCTTCTTTAATCTAATAATATCTCCCATTCCTAATTTTAAAGGCATGTTATTGTATCCTTATTTGCCAATTTACCAATTCTCCAATTGACCAATTATACTAGTCGTTAGTGAATAGTCGTTAGTCGTTAGCAAAAAATGCAAAACTGGTTTTTAGTTTATAGTTTTCAGTAAGTAGAATCGTATTACTTGTTGTATTGACTGGTAGACCGGAAGACCGGGCGACTGGCAAACTGGTTAACTTTGTAACTAAATCAAATCATAATTTCTGCAGAAGAGAATCATACTCTTCTTTATTCTTTTCTTTGAAGGGGCCAACAATAGATAAATTTATTTTATCTTTGCTAAAAATATTTTGAGCCATTTTCTGAATATCTTCCACTTTTACTTCCTCAATTTTTTCTTTTATTTCATTAAAAGTTGAAGGGCTACCATATAAAAGCATCCTATTTCCCAACCAAAATGCCCTGCTTAAAGTACTTTCCAAACTTAAAGATAGTGCACCTTTATACATTTCTTTTGCTTTTTTCAATTCATCTTCTTTTAAATTATTGTTTTTTATTTTATTAAGCTCCTCTAAAATTGTCTGGATAGTTTCCTTCAGTTTACTTGAATCAATACCGGCATAAATATTAAAAGAACTGATATCGTTAAAATACTGAATAAACGAATGGATATCATAAGCTAAACTTTTTTTAACTCTTATTTCTTGAAAAAGCCGAGAACTTAATCCCGAGCCCAATATTATATCTAATAAATCCGCGGAATATTTATCAGGATCTAACCGGGAAATTCCGGGAAAACCAAAAGAAAGATGAGTCTGGTTACTCTTTTTAAATTTTATTCCTGTTTGAATATTTTTCTGATTACCTTTTACAGGTAAATAATTTTTAATTTTAGCTTTTCCCATTGTTTTAAAATATTTCTCGACCTGCATAATTACCTCTGCTGTCTTGATATTGCCTGCAACACTTATTACTAAGTTATTGGGACGATAAAATTTATTTATATACGATAAGATGTCTTCTCTTTGAATATTGCTTACCCTCTTTTTATCTCCGAGAATAGATCTGCCCAGAGGATGATTTTTCCACATTATCCTGTCAAGCAAGATTTCTACTAATTCTTCCGGCATATCCTGATATTTCTTAATCTCCTCGATAATTACATTTTTTTCCTTATGAAGGTCTTCTTCTCTCATTAACGAATTTAATATTATATCAGCTAACACACCAAAAGCGGTCTGAAATTGTTTCTGAGGGACTTTAGCATATAAATGAGTTGTCTCTTTAGATGTAGAAGCGTTTATTTCTCCGCCAATACCTTCTATTACCTGAGAAATTTCCAAAGTGCTCTTTCTCTTGTTAGTTCCTTTAAATAGCATATGTTCGATGAGGTGAGAAATTCCTTGATATTTTTGTACTTCGTACCTTGATCCGACTCCTATTCCAAAAACAATAGCTACTGACTTCATGTAGGGCATTTCTTCTACTACAATTCTTAAACCATTTTCTAATTTTATTACTTTATAGATGTTGATTTCCTCCTTAATCTTATTGAACAATTGACCGATTCGCCAATTGACCGAATAACTAATTGACCAATTTTCCAATTCACCAATTGACCAATTAAATTAGTCATTAATATATAATATAGCGTAGAGCATTTAGCGTATAGTTTAAATCAATAAACTAAAAACTTAAAGCTAAAAACAAAAACCATAATTCAAACGCATAATTAGTCGTTAGTATATACTATCGCGTTAAA
>Ga0222702_1000142_pt1 | contig 19889 bp, 25 predicted proteins | sample AntAcemetage1504_FD_181152 | JGI IMG/M metagenome (GOLD analysis project Ga0222702, IMG submission 181152) | Saline water microbial communities from Ace Lake, Antarctica - #1504 | ecosystem: Environmental > Aquatic > Non-marine Saline and Alkaline > Saline | place: Antarctica: Ace Lake...
CAATTATCGTACTGGGTTTAACGTTAGAGGGGGATGATGCCCGAAGGTTTCCATGCAAATGACGAACCCATTTTGAATGAAAATCCCTTCATGATTTGTCATCCAAACAAGTGTGAGGCTAGGCCTCATACCCGTTTGTCATCAAACAGCACCTGAAATATTTATTTCATGCACGTTTTAATGAATATCTGGAGAACTCAACGTATACTCCCGAATCAAAAGAACTTATAAAGCGGGCTGCACAAAGAGCAAAGCACAGAAAGCTCTGATATGGCAGTATCTTACGATAATCCCACTTTTTCGATTATATCTGATAGAGATGATGTATCAGGTTTTCGTTGCGGTGAACCGGAACGGTGATTGTTGTATCTGGTAACGGTTTCTGCATTATTATATGGCTTCCACGCTGCCGGACCTCTGAAAACTATGACGTGCAAGGATGAGACAGACATCTTTTCCGGAAATAATGCGGATTTTACCCAAAAGCAACCTCAATTTGTGTGATATATACCTCTCTCCTGAATTGCTTCTGAATTTCCTGAGGTGATGCCGTTTCGAAGAAAAGTTTCAAAGCTTCCTGAAGGTTTTTTTGAGCCTCTTCTATTGTCTCACCCTGACTGGCAATATCATACTCCGGACAGAGTGAAACGTATCCGGATCCTTCCCGCTCAATGATTGCTGTTAATTGTTTACGCATGGTCATGGTATCTGTTCTTTTTTTCTGTGTGGCTGTGGCCATCATACCCGTTTGTTATATAAATGACGATCTATTTTTATTCTGCAGAAATTTAGTTTTATTCTGCACAGATCCATTTTTATTCTGCATAAATTCAGTTTTATTCTGCACAGATCAATTTTTGATATATCCCATAGCCCATGGTATCGATCATGTTCAGTTCATTCATGGCCTGCGTCAGGAAGGGGTTTCTGTACACAGTACAAAAAGGGACGATGCCTTCAAAATTCATCTAAAGAGATGCCGGTGTCTTCAGAAATTTTGTTGATAATCTTTGGATGAATAATTTTGCCGGAATGTACGGGAAGCGTCACTCGTATACCTTCCGTGTTTTTGTAAATCTTATGACTTCCACTTTGCCTGACTGAAACATATCCATGCTTTTTGAGTATCTTCGAAACCTTCTTTGAGTCTACACGAGGGGTCCTGCTCATGATTATACAGAGATTTCTACCGTCGTAAGGCTGATCTGCTGCATTTTTGGGATATCCTGTCCTGATTTCATAATGTCTTCGAGATGAAGTTTGATTACGTCCCGTATGTTTTCAAACACTTCCTCATAGGTGTCGCCCTGCGCATAACATCCCTGAAGTGCCGGCACATGAGCAACATATCCTTCTTCATCCATTTCGATTATGACACTGAACTGAGTCATTGTTATTCTGTATATCTGAATGTGTAACAAGATAATCTTTCAGTATGGGAATGTGTCCACTCTGTCCCAATTTGTATGTAACAGAACCCAATTTTATTGCATACGGTGATGAAGATGAAGTCTTCGCACGTTTGGCTGAAAACGTGCATGAAATGAATATTTCAGGCGCTGTTTGATGACAAACGGGTATGAGGCCTAGCCTCACACTTGTTTGGATGATAAATCACGAAGTGATTTTCATTCAAAATGGGTTTGTCATTTTCATTGCATACAAACTGTTTTGCCAATATTCTCTTACCCACAACACAAATTGTAGGTAACAGAACCTAATTTCATTACAAACGGTGATAAAGATGAAGTCTTCGCACGTTTGGCTGAAAATGGGTTTGTCATTTTCATCACCTACAATCTGATTTGCAGATATCTTCTTACCCACAACACACATTGCAGGTAACCAAACGAGTATTATTACCTACAAAAAAAGTGGCATTCAGATTATCGCCAGAAAGTCTGAAAATTCATAAACAGAGGTCTTTTGGCCACTTTCCTCTTTCCGGACCGAAATGATTGAATTATTCTTTAATGATGGAATAAGTTTCTTACAGCTATCAAACGGTATGCCGGAATCCTTAACGTAATCCTGAATGGTAAAAATTGGCCGGATAAAGAGTGCATCAATTGCCTGAACCAAATATTTCGATTTCAGAATTTCAGGGATACGATTTTTCATATCCAGGTCCATCGCAGCAATCCAGCCAAACTCACGGGAGGCTCCAGGAATCATCGGGACACCTCCACTGTGCCTGTTCCTATTCCGTTCCCGTTTCCGGTTCCGTTTCCAGTCTCGGTTCCGCTCCCTTTTCCGGTTTCAGCTCCTGCTACCCGCTTGATACCATCCTCCGTGAGCTGCCAGAAAATCCCGCGTCGGTTCTCGGCGACTTTTCTCACGTAGCCAGAGTCCGGGCGGCCTAGAGGAACAGATAAATCTAAAAAATAAATAATTTTTAAAGCAGACAACCTAAATGCCAATCAATTAAAGGACTGCGATAGAGATTATCCCTTAGGAGTGAAATTATCATTTCCATGGCTATCCTTTCCTTCGATTGTGCCATTTTTCCTATGGATAACAAGTTCAGTTCCTTGATTCCTACTGATTTCCCGAGCCTTATCAACAGCATCTTTTTTTGTATCGTAAACGTGGCTGTATTTTTCGCCTCCACTTTTTTTTATCCCCCATTCGCCATCCGGAGTGGGCACAACATGATGTTCATTCTTCGACATAGAATACCTCCAGGGTATAACTTACTGTGACCCTACATCCACTTTATTAGATGCCTAGCAAAAGATAGCATCAAAAAAATTTATTTACCTACGAGGTAAATAAATATTGTTTCACATGGAGATCGAATTTGCAGATAAGAAACTTCAAAAGATGTGTGAAGATGAAAAATTTGCAAATAAAAAAATCGGGTCTGTGTGTTTAAAAAAATTGAAAACCCGAATTTCTGATATTCTTGCTGCTGAATCAGTCTCTGAACTGAACGCTGGGGAACCTCATCCCCTCAGTAGAAAGAGAGAGGGCCAGTATGCAATAACAATTTGTGGTGGATTACGCCTAATATTTGTTCCTGCAAATAACCCTACACCTCTGAATGAAAGCAATAATATTGACTGGCAGAATGTTACAAAAATCATAATTATAGAAATCGTTGATTATCATGACTGAAAAAATGCAAAAATTTACGCCCAATTGGATCTCTCCTCCGGGTGATACTATTGCAGACATCCTGGAAGAGAGAGATTGGACACAGGTTGAATTTGCTGAAAGAATTGGATTATCACAAAAACATACTAATCACTTACTGAACGGTAAAGCGCCCATTACTTATGAGACCGCTCTAAAACTGGAAAGTGTTCTTGGAAGTACAGCGAAATTCTGGTTAAACCGGGAATTTCAATATCGTGAGAGTCTGGCACGTAAAGAAGAATTAGAAAATCTGGAAAAACATAGCACTTGGGTAGGCAAGCTTCCCCTCAAGTATTTAATGTCAATTGATATTCTTGTAAAAAAAAGAATTGATAAAAAAAATAAACCCCTGATAACAAAAGAAGTGTTACAATTTTTTAAAGTTGCATCTCCTGAAGAATGGAAATCCAAATATGGGAATATGAATTTCGCATTCCGAAGAACAAAAAAGGATCAAAGTGATATTGGAGCAATATCTTCCTGGATTCGACTGGGAGAGATCGAAGCAGAGAGAAATGAGACTCCAAAATATGCTAGAAGTAAATTTTTGAAATCTCTGGAAGCTATACGAGAACTTACGGAATTACGCCCTGAAGAATTCAAACCAGAACTTTTGAAGTTATGTTCAGATTCAGGTGTTGTTTTAGTAATTGTCCCTGCAATTCCAAAAGCTCATGTTAGCGGAGTTGCACGATGGATAAATCCCCACAAGCCGTTAATCCAGTTATCATTATATGGAAAATCCAATGACCGGTTTTGGTTCACCTTCTTCCATGAAGCTGCACACATTTTGCTTCATGATAAAAAAAATGTGTTTTTAGATGAATTTGATAATTATAAAGGCGAATCTAAAGAAGAAATTGAAGCCGACAAATGGGCTAGCAATTATCTCATTCCTGAAGAATATTTATTAGAATTTTCATCTTTAACGAGCAAGGGCGCGGTTCTGACATTCGCCAAAAAAATCAATCTCCATCCTGGAATTGTTGTTGGCCGTTTACAACATGAAGAAATAATACCATATTCATGGTTTAATGCTCTTAAAGACAAATTTGAATTTGTTGAAGTTGAAGAACAAAACAACTGATTTGAATATCAATTTCTCAGATCTTCGGTTCATCTTCCCCCTCCAGACTCTTCATTTTCTCCCTCAGATCATCATTCATGCTTCAAACCCAACTTTGACAGTTGAAACCTGAGTTTGCCATGACTGACATTTTTCAGAGAATTATCCGCCGGTAAAAGGGTGGGGAAGAAACTGAAGGTACCAGGGAAGAAACCAGGGAAGAAACCAGGGAAGAAACCAGGGAAGAAACCAGGGAAGAAACCAGGGAAGAAACCAGGGAAGAAACCAGGGAAGAAACCAGGGAAGAAACCAGGGAAGAAACTACGGGTAAAACTGCGGATAAAGCCAGAGAACAACTTCGCCGGGTTGAGTTGTAAAATTTTCTGAGCCGGGGAACGAGGCATACTGGTATCTGAATCTTCTGAAGAAAACTACCGATCAGCTGGATGGTATGGGATTTAAAAAATCTCTTTGAGGATAGGACATATTCTGAGCTGTAGGGCGTATTTTTGATCTATTCAGCTTTTAACCCATTGTCACCCGTCACCCGTCACCTGGAAACGGTGGAGGTGTGAACGTGGTTGAGATTTCGGCAAACAGACTCTCCGAATGTAACAATATGACAAATAATTAAATATGTTATTACTAATAGAGAAAGCAGGAGTCTGTTATGGAAAAAACATATGATCTCCGTATTATGCTCAGAAAAGAACCTGAAGGTGGATACACTGCTTTTGTGCCATCACTGCCGGGTTGTGTAACGTATGGGGATACAATTGATGAAGCTATTGAAATGGTAAAAGAAGCTGTTGAGCTCTATATTGAAAGTCTCATTGCCCATAACGAACCGGTACCTTCAGATGAAGAAATCTTTGAGTATAATCTTCAAATCAAAGCGTACGCATGAAACTTCCTTCAATACGTCCTGAAAAGATTATTGCATTTATATTCAGGAACAGGGATGACCTCGCTTACATCCCCTTGGCTAAAGACCAGGGGGTTTTACGCTTCCCAATATAAAACGATTACATTCACCGGCGTTAGGGGGACAGATGGACATTAAAACATTGCATGAAATCAGAATTAAGGGACTCAATCTGCTGGTAAAAAACATGGGACCAGCAGATGCCATACGATGTATCCAGAGTTATTCTCAGGGGAGTGGTGATTATACTAAAGGCCGCAAAAACCGGCCTGATAAGGATTTTGATGCCGTTATTGAAGGGATACTGGAACTGAGAAAAGAAAACGTTCATGAGTGATATATTCATTTCCGGTTTTGCAGGTGGGGAATTTTATTTTGCCGGAATTGGGTATTTTTACGTTGCCATTGACACTCTTCCACACAATATGATTTGTATGTAACAGATCCCACTTTCATTACATGCAAACTGTTTTGCTAATATTCTCTTCCACACAACACGCTTTGTATGTAACAGATCCCACTGTCATTACAAACGGTGATGAAGATGAAGTCTTCGCACGTTTGGATGAAAATGGGTTTGTCATTTTCATTACATGCAAACTGTTTTGCTAATATTCTCTTCCACACAACCTGATTTGTATGTAACAGATCCCAATTTCATTACAAACGGTGATGAAGATGAAGTCTTCGCACGTTTGGATGAAAATGGGTTTGTCATTTTCATTACACACAAACTGTTTTGCCAATATTCTCTTCCGCACAACACGATGTACAGGTAACAGAACGGGCATTCATTACCTACAAAAAAGAGTGATATTCAGATAATCGTCATAAGATCTGAATATTCATAAACAGAGGGATTTCGACCCTTTCCCTCTTTCCGGACCGAAATGATCGAATTATTCTTTAACGCTACAATGATTTTCTGACCGCTGTCAAAGGGGATGCCGGAATCGTTAACGAAATCCTGAATGGTAAATATCGGCCGGGTAAAGAGTGCATCAATTGCCTGAACCGAATATTTCGATTTCAGAATTTCAGGGATCCGCATTTTCATATCTGAATACAACCCTATGATTTTCTTTGCTTTTTGGGTATTCATCGTTGCCTGATGTTCAACTGCACGAAGGAAAAAATCAATCCAACCGTCCCAGTCATTATCTTTGGAAAGTGCAAGAAGGCGGCTGTAATATTCTTCATGGTTCTGATCAAAGAATCCGCTTATGTAAAACATCGGCGATGAGATGAGATTTTTGTTGCACATAAGCAAAGGAATCATCATTCTGCCAATACGCCCGTTACCGTCAGAAAAAGGATGAATGAGTTCAAACTGGCCTTTTAAAATTGCAATCTGAACGATGGGGTCCTTTTCTTCACTGTCCATATACTTTTCCCAGTTATTCAGATATTCCCATACCAGTATGGGCGGTGGGGGAACATAGGTTGCTTCTTCAATTAAACAGCCGGAAGGACCAATCCAGTTCTGCCACGACCTGACTTCACCGGGTTCTTTATTTCTGCCTCTGACTCCGGCAAGCAGTTTTTTATGAAGGGCTTTAATCATTGGCATATACAGAGGTTTGATCTTCAGCTCAGTAAACGCCAGCTGAATTGCCTCGCAGTAATTGATTACCTCCTGAATGTCAGCTTTCTTTGATTCAGTAAGCTCATTTTTCAGATACCCTTCAGATGCCATAACTTCCTCAAGAGTTGTTATTGTCCCCTCAATGCGGGATGAAATTATTGCTTCTTCAGTCATCAGAGGAGAAAACAGTACTTCAGGGTTCACGATTCCCTGGAGTATCCCATCATATCTCGCAAGAGCAGCGTTGGACCTTCCGATAAGGGAAATATGCCTGAGCCAGTCGATATTTTCCTGAGGAAGCATTTCCGGGTAAAAGATTTCACCCATTATAGATCTCCATTACTACTGTATTTTTCATACACATTACCTTTCCCGGGGAATGGTTTGAATGTACGATAGGTCTCCGGGGATGGATGGGCATTTCCTCGTTCCACATATTGTGTTCTTCGGAGCACAAGGAAAATGAGATGAAATATCAGAAAAGTAGTGAAGAGTTTTACGTTTAAAAATTCTGATTTAGTGCTTTAATTGTCCTTTTTTCCATGTGAGTCAATATAATCTCTGACGGCTCTTCGTGAGGTATGCCATGTTTTTCCTATTTTAACAGCATCAAGGATTCCCTGCCGGGCTCGCAGACTGAGATATTCCTGTGAATACGGGGTGGTCTCTGAGATTATTCTGAGAGGGAGCAGTTCATCATCGCCGCCGGATACCGAGAGGTATATGCTCAGGCTTTCGTCCACTGCTTTTGCGAGTATATTTGCAAAGGGAGACAAATTTCCGGAATCTGCGGCTTTTAAGGAGCTATAATACATTTTTCTTCCTTCTTTTTTGAGTATGATAACCGGATAGTGATTTCTGATTAGATACAGATTGGTAAGAAGGCGTGCAACTCTTCCGTTTCCGTCAACAAACGGGTGGATCTCTACCAGTCGGTGATGGAGAAATGCTGCTGTCTCTATCGGATGCATGGTGCTGTTCTTCACGTCGGCGATGAGTTGGTCAGTCAGTGCGATTATCTTCGACCAGTCCGGAGGGGTCTGTATGGCGCCGCTGATTCTGACATTTTTCCTCCGGTATTGGCCAGAGCTATCAATAATCCCTTTTGTCACAACCTCGTGAATGAGTTGAATGGTACCGTGATCAATTTCTACTATTTGCCCGGCACATTGTTCCATCAACGCAAAGGCCTTTGCATTATTGGTTGCCTCAAGATGTTCCCGAAGTGATTTCCCGCCTATTGTCAGGCCTTTTTCCAGAATAAGTTTTGTCTCTTTCTGGGTGAGGGTATTTCCTTCGATGGCATTGGAATGATAGGTATGTAAAAGCATCATCTCTTCATTCAGCTTCCGGAGAACATCCGCCGGAAGAGGGCGCATGGTGCTCAGGCGGCTCATTTTCTCTTCAATGCGTATGAGACGTTTTGGATTGATCAGTTTGGTATCGGTATCGGTATCGGACATATTGTTACTTATCCGATAGTTGTTGATGGTACTAATGCTTTTGGCCGGATGCGGTGATAGGCTCGTTTTTTGAGGATGAGAGCGGTCTGATTTTTAATGACAGGGACGTATGAAAGAGAACATTTTAGTTCAAATCAGCTGAAAAGACGATAATGCTTAAGGATGGATCAGTAATCACTGGATTTTCCGATAGTCTTTAACGTTCTACAAAGCCCAAAAAATTACTTAAAAGAATAGGATGTCTATTGACTGTTCAGAATTTGCATCGAAAAATGAAGGAGAATTCATTGAATAAATACGACAACCACCCTGCCGGACCTGACCCTGGCTTAGATGGAGCAGTTTTTTTAGGATGGCTGAAAAAGCGGGGATCACTGAGAAAAGTAAAAGATTGTGAACGAAAATGTATGGAAAACGGATTTTCTGCGAAAGAATTTATCAAAAAGGTGGGTCAGGAAAAAATTCGTTTCGCAATGACAGGGAATGGGAACAAGGTCATACAACTCGTTGAGAAACCATGGGCTGATCAATGGATGATTTATTATGATGTTGAGGTTCCTCATCACAGGCATTGGACTCACCTTTAAAAAAAAGATGGATACCCGCAAATATTTAATAATGGTGCACTATAGATAATAAGAGCAGGAGGAAGTAAATGACAAAAGAGGATTTGCCGGTTTTGACTGCTGAGGAAGAGATGTACCTGAATGAGCCATATGGTGGCTTATTCGGCAACTCAGTAATGGCAAAAGTCGTGGAAGAGCTTGTTGCGGATCCTACGATGGATTATCGTCCGAAGTACCTTGTTGATGTTACCGGGAATTCAGAGGGATCAATCAATAAAGTTCTTAAGAAATTGTTGAAACTCGGGCTTATAGAGAATAAAATGACTGGCAAACATCCGGTATACAGAGTCAGAGTGGAATCTAAAAAATTTGCAGCACTTTCATTTCTGGCATATGCCATGCCTGATGATCGCAAAGGAACCGATTGTATGAATATGGCAATCAGTGACTATTACAATTCAGTGCTCAGAGAAGATTATGAGCCACAGGCAATTGCAAATTCGGACAATTGGGTTATCCATCCGGGAATTACGAGTGCAGATGAAAGTGAATACCGGACAATTTCAAGGAGTGCATAGATATGACTGAAGAGAGAGAGGGCAAAGGTACGGAATCGATGGCAATCGATGTCAGTGAAATGTACAAGTACAAAAAAGAAGATTTAGTGACTGACATTTCTTCCAGTGCGTATTCCAATCTTGCCTATGTGCAGGCAACTCATAGGGATCTGTATATCGATTTTCTGGAGATGCCCGGAATAAAAAAAGATGATGGGAAAATGCATATAGAAGGCACAAGAATCTATATGTCCCATTCGGCGGCTCAGAAGCTCTCAAAAGCAATATCCGGAATCCTGAAAACTGTTCATTCTGAGGGAGGGATGGAAATGTACATTTCGGAGGACTATCAGGATGCCGGGATTTCGACAAAAGTTCGCCAGGTATCTTCAAAAAAATAAAGAATTGGTAGACTCCTATGAAAATATATCTCGATGTTTGCTGTCTTTGCCGACCATTTGATGATCAAACATCATACCGGATCAGAATGGAAGCTGAGGCAATTATTGTAATCCTCAATCGGTGCCTGGCAGATTGGGATTTGGTAGGAAGTGAGGTTATAGAATATGAAATTGGACAGATGGCAGATGAAGAAAGAAAAAATGCCGTTGAACATTTCCTGGCGTGTAACCGTACAATGGTCAAAATCACTGAAAATATTGTGAAAAGAGCCTGCATCGTCCATGAGATGGGTATTGACACATTTGATGCTCTGCATCTGGCATCTGCTGAGAGTGTGAATGCCATATTTCTGACGACTGATGATTCACTCATAAAAATTATTAATAGGCAGGAGGATAATATTCTCATACCTGTACATAATCCTGTTCAATGGCTTTTGGAGGAGGAGACAAATGGCAACTAAAACACTGAATGAGATCAGAATTCTGGGACTCGATCTGCTGGTAAAAAACCTGGGACCAGCAGATGCCATACGATTTATCCAGAGTTATTCTCATGGAAGTGGTGATTATACAAAAGAACGCAAAAACTGGCTTGAAACAGATTTTGATACCGTTGTTGAAGGGATACTGGAAAAGAGAAAAGAAAGTATTCATGAGTGAAATATTCATTTCTGGTTTTGCCAGAGGTGGAAAAAACTGCCTGCCTTATCGGGCTGAGTTGAATTGAAAATACCCTGTTTTGGGTATGAGGTTCATTCATTTTTTCGTTTTTTAATAATTAACGTGTAACAATGTCATCTTCCCCGGGAGAACAGCGTACGACTTTTGTTTTTCCTGAATGGCCTTAAAACGGTACGCAGGCCCCTCCGCTGTGTAACGGGTGATATTTAATTCTTCCTCTGACATTCAGATGTTCTTTGTTTTCCGGGATGAGGATCTTCTGCAGGATCCTTTCATTTTGATGGAATAATCCGCCTGCTTTTTTCTGTCAGGGATCAGGCGATACTTCACGATGGTAACTCCTCAAAATCAGATTCGGACTTAATTTTTTCCATCTCCCTGATAAATATGAGGTTTTTTTCATTTTCGACTATCTCTTCAGGCAGGGAATCATAGGTTTGTCCCGGCTGTTTCAGTTCAGAGAGCATTTTTAAGACCGGTTCTGAAACCGGGATTCTTTTTGTTGGACTCATATCTGCACTGTAAGCATTCTAAGTATTTACCTTTGTGTACGGGGTGGTGGTTACCGTTCATCCCGGACCGAAAGTTTTGGGGTTTTGGCATGTTGTTGTCTCCTGGGGGTGATATCTCAGTCTGGATTGTCCTTTGGGGAAGGATGGGCATCCCCCTCCGGCCGGGTTTCATGGGTTTTGTTTTGTTGCTGTTTTTGTGGGCTTTCTGTCTGATAAATGTGTACTCAGCAGGTGATGTGTACTGAGCTCCCGGTCAGGCCCGTTCCTGACTGTACAGGTTCCTGCCGGTGTTGTCCGGTGAGGTTATGGCCGGATACCTGTTTTGTCACCAAAATCAATATGAAGCCAGCGCTTCATACAGGATTGGAATGAAAACATGTACTGCCGTACTCTATTCAGAGGAGGATATGTATATTGCAGAATGCCCGGAAGTAGGTACCGTTAGTCAGGGTAAAACAGTAGAAGAAGCAGTAGCAAACCTTAGGGAAGCTGCGGAGTTATATCTCGCTGAAGCCCCACCCTTCCAGCGTGAGGCTCGTGCACCCGGCGACGGATGCACAGATTTCCCGATGGAAGAAAACAGAAAACCCCTATTCACAACGTTTGAGGTGGCTGTGGGTGCCAACGTTTAAGCCTATTTCAGGTGAGAGAGCGATAAAAATCCTTGTGAGCTTCACACCGCATCCGGTTTGAAATGATGCCGCATGTCACAAAGGGGATACGGGGAACGAATCCCATAGCGTTATTTCACACGCAATCCATTATACCCCTTTACCCGTCGCACTTCATCAAAACCAGTGTGAGACTGACGCCTCATACAGGTTTGTTCTAAAAATACAAACCCACTTTTATTCTGCAAAACGTGCGTTTTATTCTGCAAAACTTGCGTTTTATTCTGCAAAAATCTATTTTTATACTGCACAGATCTATCTTTTTTATGCAGGAATTCAGTTTTATTCCGCACAAATCCATTCTTTATTCTGCATAACGTTCGTTTTATTCTGCATCCTTTTCTGCAAGTTCCCATTGAGATGCCTTCCGTGAACCTGTGTTTCTGATACGTCCTGAACGGCGCATCTTTGTCAGCAAATTTCTGATTTTGTTCGTTTTTTGTAGATCATCAAGTCCATCACTCAGTTTATCCCATAGCAATGTATTGATCTCTTCCCTTGATGCTTTTCCAAATTTAGAGAGGTAATCAGTTATTAGCCCGGCATAGAATGCATCGTCCTGTGCCCGGGTTTTGATATAATCTGTTTTTTTTCCGGTTACCTTTGCAACAGATTCAGATAGATATAGATTGGGCTTTCGGCCCTCTATTAATCCGGCACGGCGTAACCGCCTGATGGTTTCATCCGGTAACAATAATCCTTTCTGCACACGGTCCAGAGCAATAATATCTTCAAGTGAAAGCTCTTTATTTCGCATGAGCAACCGGCTATATGCCTGATCAACAACTCTACCGTAAATCGTTATTTTCACAACCCCTGGCTCTGAGAGATCGTAATCGGGCATCGGTAAGTAGCGACGTGCCTGTTCCGTATGCATTTTATATATTCCATAGCCCATTGTATCGATCATGTTCAGTTCATTCATGGCCTGCGTCAGGAATGGATTTCTGTATTTACGGGGGGTTTTGTTGCCTAATATATAGTCATCCGGCCGGCCTTCGTAAAAGTTGCCTTCGTTTTCAAACTGGAGGTAATCTGGGTGTTCTGTGACAATTATTCGACTATTTTTGCTATAATCCTGATGGGCAATGCAATTATGCAATGCTTCATAGACTACTTTTTGGTCATATTTGGAAATCTCCAGCGGTACAAGAACATCATCCGGCAGAATGCGTATCTGAAAATTTCGGATCTTTCTATACAGAGAGGTTGTGTTAAGCAAAAACGGTGGCCCAAAATGCTCGTATGCCTTTTCACCTGCATTCCCGGTAACACATAACTATGTGGAAAAAAATAAAGCATAATTTATGTTTGATTTCCATTTGGATGATATATCGCTAGTATTCTGAAAATATCTGAACTCGTTATGTGTTGCACTCAACACATAACGAGTGTGATTATATTCTTCAATGATATTTGCCCTGTTTATCATTTAAGTCGAAATCCAGCCGTTTTGAAAATGGCTCGTTATGAGTGAGCGGGAATATAGGTTTTCAGGACCATCCAGTTTCCATGTAATCTGTGCAGGATTTGGCGAAAGAAGGTACGCGGATTCCTGCTTTCCAAGAAGAAGTAGTGCTGTACGGGTTACGTGGCCCTGTTGCGTGATTTTTGCCCGGTCAAGAAACGTTGCTAAGGGCCAGTTCATAACCTCATCAGAAGGAAAGCGGTTGGCATATTTTTCGGCAAAGTATTCTCTTGCTTTTTGCACCGCTTTTGCGTCCAGATTTTCTAATGTTGCCTCAGCTATTATCTCGGCCGTCCAGTCAGTTCGAATGGTTTGCTGTCGGATTTTATCCTGTTTGTCCAGTCCCAGTGATGTTAGACTTTCACCGGCCCGTGCATAATAATGTCCTTTCCATGCAATAGGTATCCCCCGGGGAGCTGGTGGGATCTCAAAGAGAATCACCCTGCCATCCGGATGCTGTAATTCATGAATATTGCGAAGAGTAATGCTGGGATCGGTGTCGACTGCAATCTGCATTTTCAGACTTTGGAGTCGTTCATGGTTTTGGCGGTAATCGGTTCCGGTTATCTCCCGGGTTTTATCGTCCACACCAAAGACCAGCCATGCTGAATCACAATTTCTCAGATTGGACTCATTCGATAAAGCGGAAAAATATTTGCCAGGCTCTGAAGTGGAAAAATCACTCTCAGCACGTTTGAATTCAATAGTTTCACATTCCCATCTGTTAATGAGGTCTGTCAGTAAATCTCTTAACTCTGTTTGGTCCATCTCATTTTCACCTCCCATTGTTGAGGAGATGACGTGTCCCGAAGCAATGTCTCTTCTTCTCTGTGAAATCTCTTCCTTTTCGTCTTCTTCAGGATCTTCATATCCGGAAGATGACTTGAATCTGCTCTGAAGTGCCATGTTCATTGATTTAATATGATCCATTTTCCGAAAAACGTGCATGAAACGAACATTTCCGACACTGTTTTATGACAAATCACGGAGAGATTTAAAGTAAGCATTTGCTCTTCAGTTGCAGACATGAACATTTACTTCATGGGTTTTAAGTAGTTAAATATCTTCAGCAGGCAGTGCCTGAAATTACCGTTTCACGAGGTTTTCTGAGTTTATACGGGGGGTCCTGATCATGATTATACAGCGATTTCTATCGTTTTAAGGCTGATTTGTTGTGCTTTTGGAATGGTCTGTCCTGATTCCATAACATCTTTGAGATGAAGTCTCTCTGAAAATGACACCCACATTTGGAATAAAAATCACTTCGTGATTTATCATCCAAACAAGTATGAGGCCGGTGCCTCATACAGGTTTGTCAGCAAACAGCGCTTGAAATATTCATTTCAAACGCGTTTGATTACATCCTGTATGTTTTCAAACACTTCTTCGTAGGTATCACCCTGTGCGTAACATCCCTGAAGTGCCGGAACATGAGCAATATATCCGTCTTCATCCATCTCGATTATGACACTGAACTGAGCCATTGGTATATCTGAGTGTATGAGAATATAATTTTTCAGTAGTGTGATATATATATTTACGAGGGCCCCGGTCAGGCCTGTTCCTGACTGTACAGGTTCCTGCCGGTGTTGTCCGGCGAGGTTATGGCCGGATATCTGTTTTGCGGGAGAAGCTTTCTGTTCTCTTCTCTGTCTGTTGTACTGTTCTTTTCACTGCCGGTAGCAGGGGTGTCCCGGCAGAACGGTCCGGATCTCTCCGGCTGAATATCGGTGTCCGGTTCGTCTTCTTCCTCTTCATCCGGTTCGGGTGACTCGGCCTGAAAGGCCCGTTCGACGATGTACTCTTCTATGACGTTTCGGAGTCGTTCTTCTGTCGGGTCTGGGTTCTGGTGGTGGCTGAAGGGCCGGTTGCCGGGGATAAACCCGGCCTGTGTGCAGACTGAGATGAGGAAGGTGTGGTACTGGTCCTCTATGTTCTGTTTTGTCTCCCGGGTGGTGCTTTTTTCGGGGTCACTGTGGGCAGAGGGCAGGTTCATCATCTGATGCCGGTGATCCAGCATCCGGTTCCGGTACCGGATGACCTCGTCGTCTGAGAGGGACTGATCTGCGTATTCTGTGAACTGCCGGAGCAGGGTCTGGTTTTGGTTCTCATGGTCCTGAGCTTCCCGGGTGATTTGATCTGATCGTGCTGATTTCCGGCGTTCTTCTGCTTCTTTTTCCTGCCGGTCTTTTTGTTCTCTGGCACGGAGTTCTTCGTTTTTCTGTCTGGTTGCTTCGTCCTGTTTCTGTAGCAGGAGGCGTTTGTCTTCTGCTGTTCTGCGCAGTTCTTTCATCAGGCCTATCCGTTCTTCATGCTCCTCTTTTCCCTGCTGATTCCGTATTGCCATGAATGCCAGGAATTCTTCACGTATTCCCGGGGGGAGTGATTCTGTCTCACAGGAAAAAGGGGAGGACGGCGTGGTTGTTTTTCTGTGCTCACCCTCTTTTACCACGGTGTACTTGGTTCATCATGGTTGTTTCTCGTTCAAAGTGAGATGATTGCCACAATATTTCGGTTGGTACGGTTGTAAAGTCCGAAAGTTATATTTCATCTCCTCTCTGATCTGTGATGCGAGAAGAATAATTTCATTTCAGTGAAAGAATCATGGCAACAATTATTGAACCGGGTTTAACATTAAAGGGCGATGATGCCCGAAGGTTTCATGAGTATCTGGAGAATCCAACGTATACTCCGGAAGCAAAACAACTTATAAAACGGGCTGCCCAAAGAGCAAAGCACAGAAAGCTCTGATATGGCAGTATCTTACGACAATCTCATTTTTTCTATTCTATCTGATAGAGATGACGTCTCAGGTTTTCATTGTGGTGAACCGGATTTGGATGAATTTCTGAAAGAAGATGCCCTTTGCAGTCAAAGTGAACACCTTTCTGTAACACGACTTGTCTACTATGCAAATCATTATCATGATTTCGCATCAAAACCAGTGTGAGACTGACGTCTCATACAGGTTTATTTTGATTCATCCCTTGTAGGTTTTTTCACCCTCATTACCGATTGCCTCGAATCAAAGAAAGTTTTACCAAATGACGGAAAGAAGGGCTATCCATATGGGAAATATCCTGCACTTAAAATAGCTCGTCTGGCTGTTCAACGTGATTACCAGCGAAAAAAGATCGGTTCCTGTATTCTTGATGAAGTTATGACAATAACAATCAGACTATCTGATTATGTTGGGTGTCGGATTCTAACGGTTGATGTAAAGAATAATCCTGGTTCTATTGGTTTTTATGAGAAATACGGTTTTCATATTGCAACAACACAGAGATCCGGAAATACTCTACCGATGTACATTGACTTTCATCAGGCCCTCATCTCGAAAAACTGAGATTTTAGTTTTATCATGTTGGTTTGGGACTGTTTTCTCTAACAGGAGTCGGGTAATTTTATGTGTACCAAGGCCCCCGGTCAGGCCTGTTCCTGACTGTACAGATTCTGACCGGTGTTGTCCGGCGAGGTTATGGCCGGATAACCGTTTTGCGGGAGAAGCTTTCTGTTCTCTTCTCTGTCTGTTGTACTGTTCTTTTCACTGCCGGCAGCAGGGGTGTTCCGGCAGAACGGTCCGGACCGTTTCTGATGACTATTGGTACCCGGTTCGTCTTCTTCATCCGGTTCGGGTGACCCGGCCTGAAAGGCCCGCTTAAGGATGTACTCTTCTATGACCTCACGGAGGAGTTGGAATTAATGTGAGGGAAGCTTGTTGTTTTTTTGGTTTTCGGGAGATAGCTGTGCATGCCACAAAAAAATGAGACTGAAATAAGGGGTTCGGAACCGTGGAGAAGATCCCCCCTGATGTTCTGTAATATTACATCAGTTTTACAGTTCCGACTCATCAATGTCGGCTATTTTCATCAGATGCTTCTGTAGGCCAATCTTTAACGAATTATTCCCGTGAACCGGAACAGTTATCCTGGCTGGTTCTCCGGCTTTGCTATAGATGTGATGGCTCCCGGTTATTCTTTTAAGTTCCCAGCCGTTTGATTCCAGAATGGTGCAGAATCTTTTTCCGCTGACTGTTTTCAAACCGCAATCTCCATAATCCTGCTTTTCCCGGAGGTATTGATTTCATGTACATCTATTGAGAGGCAACCTTCCACGGCATCATAGATATTGGCCAGTAATTCATCAAAGGTATCTCCCTGAGTCACACAGCCGGGAATTGATGGAACTTCTGCCCAGAAACCACCCTCTTCTGCTTCATGGATGATAACTTTCAGTTTCATGGTATAATCGTATTGGTGTCGTTCATATAATATTGTCTCTGTACCGGCCGTCTCCTCCGTGACAATTCTGACTAAACTGGATTTTCTGACGGGTGGTTTGGTGGTCTGACTTGTTACAGGGATAGAGTGTATCCCCCTCCGGTCGGATGGTTCGGGCTCCCTTTTGACATACTGTGTACCGGAACCCCCGGTCAGGCCCGTTCCTGACTGTACAGGTTTCTGCCTGTGTTGTCCGGTGAGGTTATGGCCGGGTACCTGTTTTGGGGGAGAAGCTTTCTGTTCTCTTCTCTGTCTGTTGTACTGTTCTTTTCACTGCCGGTAGCAGGGGTGTCCCGGCAGAACGGTCCGGATCTCTCCGGTTCGTCTTCCTCTTCTTCATCCGGTTCGGGTGACTCGGCCCGAAAGGCCCGTTCGACGATGTACTCTTCTATGACGTTTCGGAGTCGTTCTTCTGTCGGGTCCGGGGTCTGGTGGTGGCTGAAGGTCCGGGTGCCGGGGACAAACCCGGCCTGTGTGCAGACGGAGATGAGGAAGGTGTGGTACTGGTCCTCTATGATCTGTTTTGTCTCCCGGGTGGTGCTTTTTTCCGGGTCACTGTGGGCAGAGGGCAGGTTCATCATCTGATGCCGGTGATCCAGCATCCGGTTCCGGTACCGGATAACCTCGTCGTTTGAGAGGGACTGATCTGCGTATTCTGTGAACTGCCGGAGCAGGGTCTGGTTTTGGTTCTCGTGGTCCTGAGCTTCCCGGGTGATTTGATCTGATCGTGCTGATTTCCGGCGTTCTTCTGCCTCTTTTTCCTGCCGGGTTTTCTGTTCTCCGGCACGGATTTCTTCGTTTTTCTGTCTGGTTTCTTTTTCCTGTTTCTGTAGCAGGAGGTGTTTATCTTCTGCTGTTCTGCGCAGTTCTTTCATCAGGCCTATCCGTTCTTCATGCTCCTCTTTTCCCTGCTGACTGCGCAGTGCCATGAATGCCAGGAATTCTTGACGTATTCCCGGGGGGAGAGATTCTGTCTCGCAGGAAAAAGGAGCAGACGGCGTGGTTGTGGGGGTGTTGGCAGGAATGTCTGATCGTACGGGAGTGTCACTCTGGCAGGCACTGTTTTTGTTAGCTGTTGCATTCTGTGGCATGGTCCTGTCCCGGAGAGTGAGAGCACTCCCGCCGGTAGCATCAGTATCGCCGGGAACACTACTCCTGCCGGCAACACCATTACAGGCCGCTTCAATGGCGTCTACAGCCCGAACAGTATCTCTGTCGATAGTCTCACTCAGTCCAATCTTCTGACAGACTGCCCGTTCTACGCCTTCCCGTGCTGCCTGTGAGACATTGATATCAAGAGACCTGGCACATTTCATCACATAACGTTCCAGTTTGACCGTCGTGACAACGGCATCATTGAGCTGATATCTCATGACCGTACCACTTCCACTGGAATAATGCCGGCTGAAAAAGGAAGAGGTAGTATGACTGACTGAGTTGGTAGGTATGGTATAGTATGGTATGTACTTACTTCAGTACTACAGTACAGTAGGGGTCTTTCTTTTTTTTCGGTTTTTGTGTGAGATTTTAATTCAGATTTTTGGGGAAACTGATTCTGAGGGTTTTGTTTCTGAAATGGCCGGTTGTGTGGGCGATTTTCTGAAATGTGGCAGTTTGGATGATTTTGATTCTGAAAGTACTTTTTTGAGTCATTTTGGTCCTGAAAAAACTGATTTTGATCGTTTTTGTTCCGGTTTTGCTGGTTTGTCTGTTGTTTGTCCATAGTTTTTCCTGTTTTTTCGTTGTTTCTGGCAGTCAATTATTTCGGGATTTATCTTCCATCATGTGTGTGTTTAGCGCATTTTGTCCGTTTGATCTTCAGAAAACGTCGTTATTGGGTGTGGATGTGACAGATCTGTCTGCGGAAATAATCATTCGTGATCTTCTGAAAAAGATGCCGGAAGCATTCAGATCCTGCATTTTTTCGTTCGATTATGCCTGAAATTCTTGTTTTTCATGCATGTTTTCATCAGAATCTGTGATCTTCTGTGTCTGCTGGTACTCATTCTGTCCGGGACAGACTGGATCTGCTCTATTCTGATCCGTTCTGTTCTCTTCTGCCGGCTCTCTTCGGCTCACCTGTCCGGTTTCATCGGTTTTCCCTCTCTTTCCGGTTCTGCCGGGCCAGAAGGTCCGGCACGGTCCTGATCGTAAAAAACCATATTATACTGATACTTTCCTGCAAATATCAATATATCGAAATCTGTGACAAGAAAACATAATAATCCTTATCATCTCAGAGATCCCATTATCAGCAGAGTATACGAACAACCATGATTCCTCCAGCTTCACCATCCGGCCAGTCCCCCGGGACTTCTCCCTCTACCTCAACTCCCCTCTCTACTTCACCTTCCATCTCCACATCTGCCTCTTCCTCTGCCTTTACCTCTCCTTCTCCCTCCGGTACCTCTTCTGGTTCCCGTCCCTGTTCCCATCCCCATCCCAACCCTCATCCCCATTCCCTTCCCCATCCCAGTTCCAATTCCAATCCCCGCCAACGTCCCCGTCACTACAATTCCCCCGGCGCCGGAAGGGTTCCGTCCCCTATCCGGTTCCCGCCGGCCCAGTCTGCT
>Ga0222702_1000153_pt1 | contig 19288 bp, 12 predicted proteins | sample AntAcemetage1504_FD_181152 | JGI IMG/M metagenome (GOLD analysis project Ga0222702, IMG submission 181152) | Saline water microbial communities from Ace Lake, Antarctica - #1504 | ecosystem: Environmental > Aquatic > Non-marine Saline and Alkaline > Saline | place: Antarctica: Ace Lake...
TAATTAAAGAAGCAAAAGGTGCGTTAAAAATATTCAATGATAAAGCAGATTTTTTGTATGAATTTGCAGATTACATCTTTTTAAGGCAAAGATAATAGAGTATATGAAATTATCGGATAGGTATAATGCGGGAATTCGGGAAAACACTATATAAAAAAATGAAGGAGAATCTATGCTAAGATCAAATAATAGAAAATACAATGAACTGCGTCAAATTAAAATCGTCAAAAATTATATCAAATATGCCGAAGGCTCCACTATGATAAAAATGGGGGATACAAAAATAATTTGTACTGCCTCAGTAGAAGAAAAGGTCCCTTTATTTTTAAGGGGTTCCCGAAAGGGTTGGATCTCCGCTGAGTATTCTATGATTCCGAGAGCTAATCAGATTAGAAACATAAGGGATTCCATAAAAGGAAAAATTAATGGACGTTCCTCTGAAATTCAAAGATTGATTGGAAGGTCATTACGATCTGTCGTGGATTTATTTAAATTAGAGGAGAGGACTATCTGGATTGATTGTGATGTCATCCAAGCAGATGGAGGCACCAGGACTGCAGCAATTATTGGTTCATTTGTTGCACTGCATGATGCTTTAACCTATCTTAGATTAGAAGGAAAGATTGACGAAATGCCCATTACGGATTATATCGGTGCGATTAGCGCAGGAATTGTTGATGGTGAAATGGTTTTGGATTTAGATTTCAAAGAAGACTCACACGCACAGGTAGATATGAATATGGTCATGACTGAAAAAGGAGAAGTAGTTGAAATTCAAGGCACTGCAGAAGGAAAACCTTTTTCAAAGGGTAATATGCAGGAATTAGTAAAGCTTGCAGAATTAGGAATCAAAGAAGTAATAGAGATTGAAAAAAAGTTGTTAGATTGATATGTTGGAAATATTTTTAGCCACCAAAAACAACGGTAAAATAGAAGAGATTAAAGAATACCTAAAAAAAATAAAAATTAAAGTGATTTCTCTTAATGATTTTCCTAATTTTCCTACAACAAAGGAAGATGGAAAAAATTATAGGGAGAATGCGATAAAGAAGGCTATTGAAGGTTTTAATTATACCAATAAAATATGTTTGGCTGATGATTCAGGTTTAGAAATTGATTTTTTAAATGGGAAACCCGGATTATATTCCTCAAGATGGGGGAACACAGACGAAGAGAAAATAGACAAAGTGTTAAGGCTTATGGAAGGTGTTCCTCAAGATAAAAGAAGTGCTAAATTTGTGTGCGTTCTTGCCCTTGTTTTACCAAATGGAAAACAATATATTATCAAAGAAGAATGCAAAGGGGAAATATCATTTGCCCCAAAAGGTGAATATGGTTTCGGCTATAATCCTATATTTTTTGTGCCCGAATACAATAAAACATTTGCAGAACTGGGAAGCGAAGTTAAAAACCAAATAAGTCATAGAGGAAAAGCTTTGAAAAAAATGACTAAAATATTGGAAGAAATGTCCAGGTAATATTAAATTAGTCGTTAGTGAATAGTGAATAGTGAATAGTGAATAGTGAATAGTGAATAGTGAATAGTGAATAGTGAATAGTGAATAGTGAATAGTGAATAGTGAATAGTATTTAGTCAGCATATAGCGAACAGCGTATAGTTTATTAAGTTAAAAATTTAAAGCTAAAAACGCAAAACCATAATTTAAAATTTAAAGCTTTAAAATCTACCAATTGACCGATTTATTATTAATAGACTGACGATAAATCGATTTATTTTGAATGATGTATTTTGCTTATAATTGTAGCTTGTAACTATACGTTAACTACTAATTGGTAAATTTTTTATTTATCTTTTATCTTAATTCTTAAATTGGTAAATCGGAGAATTGGATAATTGGATAATTAATTTATCTTTTATCTTAATTCTCAAATTGGTAAATTGGCGAATTGATTAATTGGATAATTAATTTATCTTTTATCTTAATTCTTAAATTGGTAAATCGGAGAATTGGTCAATCGGCTAATTAATTTATCTTTTATCTTAATTCTTAAATTGGTAAATCGGAGAATTGGATAATTGGATAATTAGCTATTTTTTATTATTTGTAATTGACTTATAAAATAATTTACTATATAATATTTCTTGTTTCGGGGCGTAGCGCAGTTTGGCAGCGCACCTGCTTTGGGAGCAGGGGGCCGGAGGTTCAAATCCTCTCGCCCCGACTTTGCGGGAATAGCTCAGTTGGTAGAGCACTAGCCTTCCAAGCTAGTTGTCGCGGGTTCGAGACCCGTTTCCCGCTCCAGTGTAATATCCGCGCCTGTGGCTCAATAGGATAGAGCAACGGACTTCTAATCCGTAGGTTGGGGGTTCGATTCCCTCCAGGCGCGCCATTTAAAATAGAATATGGTGGGCGTAGCTCAGCCTGGTTAGAGCCCTGGAATGTGGCTCCAGAGGTCGGGGGTTCGAATCCCCTCGCTCACCCCAGTTTTCCAATTTGCGCTCGTAGCCCAATTGGATAGAGCTGCGGATTTCGGATCCGATGGTTGGGGGTTCGAGTCCCTCCGAGCGTGCCAAATATAATAGTAGAATTTTACTGAAGAATATAGTATTATGTAGTTAGTTTAAATTGTGGCTTGGTAGTTTGGATAAAAAAAGAGTGAAATATTTTTTCTATGTTTTCCTTTCCTTTCTTTACTAGGTACTGTATACTATATACTCGATACTATATTTTGCACAAGCATTCAATATTTTTAATTTGTGGGCCGTTAGCTCAGGTGGTAGAGCACCTGACTTTTAATCAGGGTGTCACAGGTTCGAGTCCTGTACGGCCCACCATAAAGATAGGGATGCGAGGGTGGTGGAATTGGTAGACACGCTGGATTTAGGATCCAGTGGGTAACTCCATGCGGGTTCGAGTCCCGCCCTTCGCACCATAGAAAACGGAAGGCATTACTAATATTATAATTTACAAAATTTAGTTAAATTAGCTAAAAACGGCCGCAAAATTATTTGCGGCTTTGTTGCAATTATAGTTAAAGACAAATTAGTCGTTAGTGAATAGTGAATAGTCGTTAGCATTGAATTCAGGTTTTCAGTTGCCAGTTTTCGGTTTACAGTTAAATATTTAAAGCGAAAAACCATAATTTAAAATTCAAAACTTTCTCTCATATTGTGTATTGCTTATTACGAAGTGGTTTTCCTTTTTGTCGTTGCGGGAAGCGAAATAACGAAGCAATCTCATAGTAACCGACAAACTAGTTAACTGGATAACTTAATTAATAGGAGAATTGGTCAATTGGTGAATCGGTGAATTGATTAATCGGTCAATCAGAAAATTATTATACAATTGAATCGGCGGAGGTTATAGATAATGGTAAAAGTAGAAATTAAGAAGCAAAAAGATAATGAAATAAAACTTAATATTGAAATGGATAAGGTAAAAGTAAATAGTAGTTTAGATAAAGTATATAATGATACATCTTATCAAGTAAAAATACCAGGATTCCGAAAAGGTAGGATTCCTAAAAATATTTTGAACTTGCATTTAGGGAAAGAATATTTTTACGATAAAACTGCTGAAAAATTAATTCCCGAATGTTATCTTGAAGCTATAAACAAAAATAATATTCACCCAATAAATCAACCTGAAATTAAGGTAATACAAATAGAGGAAGATAAACCGTTAATCTTTGAGGCAACGGTTCAAATAAAGCCGGAAGTAAAACTAGGTTCTTTTGATAAAATTACTATTCAAAAAGAAGATGTAAAAGTTGAAAGTACTGATGTAAATAATGAAATAAAAAGAATTCAAGAAAATCTGGCTAAATTAAAAGTTGTTAAAGATCGTAAAGCAAAGAAAGGCGACCTTTTGGTAATAAATTCAGAAGGATATATTGAGGGAAAAGAAATAGAAGGAAGTAAGGTTGAAAAACAAAATATTCAGTTAGGGGGAGATATACCACCTGAATTTAATAATAAACTTATCGGTTGCTCGGCAGGAGAGGAAAAAGAGATAAAGATTTTAATTCCCATGGATGTTAAGGATAATAAAATTGCCGGAAAAGAAATTACATATAAAGTTAAAGTTATTGAAGTAAAAGAAAAAGAGTTGCCTGAATTAAATGATGATTTTCTTAAAGTAGTAGGCGATTATAAAACTTTAGATGATTTTAAGAAAGATATTAGGGACAAATTAAAAAAACAAATAGAAATGATTAATAAAAATAATTATGAACACAAGTTATTAGAAAAAGTAACGGAAGTTTGTGAAGTAAAAGTACCAAAAGTATTAATTGAGAGAGAAGCTGGATATATGATTAAATCTTTGGAAGATGATTTAAAATCTAAAGATTTATCTTTAAAAGATTATTATAAGAGCATCAAGACTGATGAAGAAAAAGTGAAAAAAGAATACGAAATTGTTGCTGAAAAAAGAATAAAACAAGAATTAGTTTTAGATAAAATTAGTCAGGTTGAGAATCTTAAAGTTACCGAAAAAGAAGTTAAAGATAAAATTGAGGCTCTTGCCAAGGAAATGAAACAAGATGCTTTAAAAGTGGAGGCTACTTTCAAAAAAAATAACAATTTAGACGGTCTAAAAGAAAGTATAAAAAGAGAAAAAGTAATTAATTTTTTAAATACACAAATAAAAAAATAAATTTTAAAAAGGAGGTCAAATCAAAATGACTTTAGTTCCTATTGTAGTAGAACAAACTCCTCGAGGGGAGAGATCTTATGATATTTATTCTCGCTTACTTAAAGATAGAATAATATTTTTGGGAACACAAATAGATGATGCAACAGCTAATACGATAATTGCTCAATTGCTATTTTTAGAAGCAAATGATCCCGATAAAGATATATATATTTATATTAATAGCCCTGGTGGTTCTGTAAGTTCTACCATTGCCATATACGATACCATTCAATATGTAAAACCAGATGTTTCCACCATATGTATGGGAATGGCTGCCAGTGGTGCGGCTTTAATTTTAGCGTCAGGTGCAAAAGGGAAAAGATTTGCATTGCCTAATTCAAGGATTATGGTACATCAACCTTTAGGAGGATCGCAGGGTCAGGTTACAGATATAGAGATACAGACTCGAGAGTTGAAAAGGATTAAAGATACCTTAAATGAAATATTAACTCATCATACCGGGCAAAAATTAGAAAAAGTAAAGAAGGATACTGAAAGAGATTTCTATATGACTGCCCAAGAATCTAAGGAATACGGATTGGTTGATGAAGTAATTAAAAGCAGAGAAGAAGCGGTAAAGAAATAGTATCGAGTATCGAGTATCGTTCATTAGTTATCCAGTTACCCTGTTTGCCAGTTAACCAGTTAAACAACAAGGGATGCAATGTGTATCATGTAATAATTAACGTGTGATAAGCAGGGGTTTTTATAATTTATGAAATTTAAGCTCATTACTCATTACTTATTACTTGTTACTATATTTTATACGCTCTACGCTATAATAGAAAGAGGTGAAAGATAATGAAATGTTCGTTTTGTGGTAAAAGTCAGGATGAAGTATATAAAATAGTTGCCGGTCCTGGTGTCTGTATATGCGATGAATGCATCAAGGTATGCAATGAGATTATATTAGATAGAAGGAAGAAAGAAGACAGGCCATTCGATTTAGAAAATGTTCCTTACCCTAAAGAAATTAAAAATTTTTTAGATGAATATGTAGTAGGACAAGATAAGGCAAAAAAAATACTTTCAGTTGCCGTATATAACCATTACAAAAGAATCGAAAGCAATAATAATGATAGATTAAACAAAAAAGATAAAAAGACAGATAAAAAAAAGGAAGAAATAGAATTAGAAAAAAGCAATATTTTGTTAATAGGTCCTACCGGGTGCGGAAAGACCTTGTTAGCCAGGACTTTAGCTAAAAAACTAAATGTACCATTTGTTATTGCTGATGCTACAACTTTAACTGAAGCGGGATATGTAGGTGATGATGTAGAAAATATTCTATTAAATTTACTGAGAGTAGCTGATAACGATATAAATTTAGCTCAAAAAGGAATAATCTATATAGACGAGATTGATAAAATAGCTCGTAAATCAGAAAACCCATCTATAACCAGAGATGTATCAGGAGAAGGAGTACAGCAAGCTCTTTTAAAAATTATAGAAGGTACTGTTGCAAGCGTACCACCATACGGAGGGAGAAAGCATCCGCAGGAAAAAAATATTCAGATAGATACCAGGGAAATATTATTTATTTGTGGGGGAACTTTTGAAGGTCTGGAAAGTATAATAAATTATCGAATGGGTAAAAATAATATAGGTTTTAAAGCAGATATAAAAAGTAAGAATAGTAAAGAAAGAAATTACAAGTTGGTAGAAAATGTTTTGCCGGAAGATTTAATAAAGTATGGCTTAATTCCAGAATTGGTTGGGAGATTACATATAGTTTCTACCTTAAAAACTTTGGATAAATATGCATTATTAAAAATATTAACCCAGCCAAAAAATGCCATAGTAAAACAATATAAAAAGATATTTGAATTGGAAGGTGTGAAACTTAAACTTACTTCTGAAGCTTTGGAGGCTATTGTAGAAGAAAGTATAAAACGAAAAATAGGGGCAAGGGGATTACGTTCAATTATGGAAGATTCAATATTAGATATAATGTACCGAATACCTTCGGAAAAAAATATTGAAGAATGTACTATCACCAAAGAAGTTGTGAAAAAGAAACAGATGCCCGAAATAAAAAGATATAGAGAAGGTTTAAGAAAGGAAACAGCGTAAAAAAAGGAGAGATTAAATATTTTATATGAATAATAAAAATGTAAAAAGTTTAGATAAAAATATATTATCTTTGTTGCCGTTAAGAGAATTAGTTGTTTTTCCCAATATGATTATTCCTCTTTTTGTCGGCAGAGAACAATCTATTAATGCTTTAGAAGCAGCAATAAATTCAAAAAGCCTGGTATTTATTGCTGCTCAGAGAGACCCGGAAATAGAAAAACCAAAAGTTGAAGAAGTATATTCTATCGGAACAATTGCCAAGATAATACAAATTTATAAACTACCGGATGATACCATAAAAATATTAGTGGAAGGAATCAGTAGGGCAAGAATCAAAAAGGTAGAAGGATTTAATAATTTTCTTAAAGTACAAGTAGAAAAAATAAAAGTTAAAAATGGTAAAAATCTAAAAATAGAAGCTTTAATGAGGTTAGCAGTCAATAGATTCGAAAAATATATAAAATTGAACAACAAATTACCTTCTGAAATTATGATGTCAATAAAGAATGTTGAAAAACCAGATAAATTAGCCGATATAATTGCTTCAAATCTAATTTTGAAGGTAAGAGAAAAACAAAATTTGTTGGAAATAATCAACCCCTTGGAAAGACTGGAGAAATTAATTGTTATATTAAAAAAAGAGGTAAGTATTTTAGAATTAGAAAAAAAGATACAAGAAAGAGTAGAGGTAAATTTAGAAAATTACCAAAAGGATTATTATCTAAAAGAGCAATTAAAAGAAATAAAAAAAGAATTAGGAGATAATGAAGAAAATATTTCCGAAGTTGATGAATTAAAAGAGAAAATATTGTCTCTAAAACTTAGAAAAGAAGTGGAAGAGAAGTGTATAAAAGAAGCAAATCGTTTAGAAAAAATACCTTTTTTGTCTGCCGAAAGCGGAGTAATAATAAATTATTTAGAATGGATTATATCCCTTCCCTGGAACAAAAAAACTAAAGAGAAATTAGATATAAAATTAGTAAAAAATATTTTAGATGAGGACCATTATGGTTTATTGGATATTAAAGAAAGAATCTTAGAATACTTAGCAGTTAAAAAAATGAGTAATAAACATATAGGAACAATCATATGTTTAATAGGACCTCCGGGAGTAGGTAAGACATCATTAGCAAACTCAATAGCCCGGGCAATGGGTAGAAAATTTGTAAGAGCTTCTCTGGGAGGCGTGCGGGATGAAGCAGAGATACGCGGACACAGAAAAACTTATATAGGTTCTATGCCAGGGAGAATCATTCAAGGAATAGTTAATGCAAAATTCAAGAATCCTGTTTTCTTGTTGGATGAAATTGATAAAATGAGTGTAGATTTTAGAGGTGATCCTTCCTCTGCTCTTTTAGAAGTATTGGACCCTGAGCAAAACAGCACCTTTAGAGACCATTATTTAGAAGTCCCTTTTGACCTTTCTGAAATAATGTTTATTACTACGGCTAATAATGAAGAGGAAATACCATATTCCTTAAAAGACAGGATGGAGATAATTAATATTCCTGGTTATACTGAGTATGAAAAATTAAAAATTGCCCGCTTGTTTTTATTACCAAAACAACGAGATAATCATGGCTTTAAAAAAGATGATATAGAAATATCAGAAAAGGCCATGAAAAAAATAATCAAGGAATATACTCATGAAGCAGGAGTAAGGGGATTAGAAAAAGAAATATCTTCTATATGTAGAAAGGTTGCTTTAAATGTAGTTTATTCTAAAAAGAAGAAGAATAAGAAAGTTAGAATTACACTGAAAAACTTAGAAAATTATCTGGGAATACCAAAATACAAAATTGACAAAATTGAAAAAGAAGATGCTGTTGGTTTGGCAACAGGTTTGGCCTGGACTGAAATCGGTGGAGAAGTATTATCAGTGGAAACTATAGTAATGCCCGGAAAAGGTAAGTTAACCCTTACCGGACAACTGGGAGATGTTATGCAAGAATCTGGAAAAGCTGCTTTAACTTACGCTCGGTCTCGAGCAGCCAAGCTTAAGATAAATAATAAGTTTTACGAAAATTGTGATATTCATGTTCATATCCCGGAAGGAGCGATTCCTAAAGATGGTCCATCGGCTGGGATTACTATGGCTACTTCTTTAATTTCTTCGCTTACCGATATCCCTATTCGAAAAGATGTAGCTATGACTGGCGAAATTACCTTAAGGGGAAGAGTTTTACCGGTAGGAGGTTTAAAGGAAAAAATACTTGCCGCTTATCAATCCGGTATTAAAACTATTATAATTCCACAAGATAATGTTAAGAATTTGGAAGATTTACCTAATGATATTAAAAAAAGATTAAAATTTATTATGGTAAAAAATATAGATGAAGTTTTAAAAAATGCTCTTATCAGAAGTCCGTTTTAAATTAGTCGTTAGTGAATAGTCGTTAGTCGTTAGTTTTAAATACAAGATGCAAGACAAAACTATTAAATAGTATAATTCTAATAATTTATTAACCAATTAAATTAGTCGTTAGTGAATAGTAGTTAGTTTTAAATACAAGATGCAAGTGTTTACAATTGGGGAATCGGGGAATTGGTGGATTAGCACTTTTTTTGACAAATAATCTATAACTATAGTAATATATAAAAAATAAATACAATAAAAACTAAGAAGGGAAAAGTAGAATTAAATTATATCTGATTTTATTCGAAGGTCATCCCGAAGCTGTTAATCTGAATGAAAAAAGTAGGGTTAACCGATAGTTACGTTATAACTGAAACATTAAGAGCCTGTTTAATATAGTTATTATAGAAATGTTTTAGACAGGAATTAAGGTGGTAACGCGGATAGACTCCTTTCGTCCTTTTGAAAAACGAAAGGAGTTTTTTGTTTTTAAACTCAAGGAGGAAAAGATAATGAAAAAAATAGATACTGAAATAGCGTCAGTATACGATCCAAAAAAAGTTGAGGAAAAATGGTATAAATTTTGGTTAGAAAAAGATTATTTTAAAGCAGAGTCTAATCATAATAAAGAAAATAATTTTTCTATCGTTATACCTCCACCCAATGTCACAGGGTCATTGCATATTGGTCATGCTTTAAATAATACTTTACAGGATATTTTAATTAGATGGAAAAAAATGGAAGGCTACAATACCCTTTGGCTACCGGGGACTGATCATGCCGGAATTGCTACTCAAAATGTAGTAGAAAGAAAAATTGCTAAAGAAGGGAAAAGTAGACACGATTTAGGAAGAGAAAAATTTGTAGAAAGAGTATGGGAATGGAAAGAAAAATATGGAAATAACATAATAAATCAACTAAAAAAATTAGGATTTTCTTGTGATTGGTCAAGATTAAGATTCACCTTAGATGAAGGCCTGTCCAAAGCTGTTAGAAAAGTGTTTGTACAATTATATAAAGAAGGCCTAATATACCGGGAAAATTATGTAATAAATTGGTGCCCAAGATGTCAGACTGCTTTGGCTGATATTGAAGTGGAATCGGTTGAAGAAGATGCAAATCTGTATTACATAAATTATCCTATAAAAGATTCTAAAGGAGAGTCCATAACTGTTGCTACTACCCGTCCGGAAACTATGCTTGGCGATACTGCAGTAGCTGTTCATCCCGAGGATAAAAGATATAAAAAATTTATCGGTAAAACAGCCATATTGCCTTTGATGGATAGAGAAATACCGATAGTGGCTGATAGTTATGTTGACCCTGAATTTGGAACCGGTGCAGTAAAGATAACTCCTGCTCATGATTTAAATGATTTTGAATTAGGAAAACGTCATAAACTTGACATGATTAATTTATTAAATAACGACGGTACTATGAATGAGAAAGCAGGAAAATTTAAAAATTTAACTGTATCTAAATGTAGAGAAAAAGTTTTGAATGAATTAAGAAAAAAGGGATTCTTAAATAAGATTGAAGAATATAAACATTCTATCGGTCATTGCTATAGATGTGGAACTATTATTGAACCATATCTTTCGAAACAATGGTTTGTTAAGATGAAAGAAATTGCTGAACCTGCGATTTCTGCCGTAGAGGCGGGTAAAATTGAATTTATTCCTTCTCGCTGGGACAAAGTTTATTATGACTGGATGAGAAATATTAAAGATTGGTGTATCTCACGTCAGTTATGGTGGGGACATCGCATACCGGTCTGGTATTGTCAGGATTGTGGAGAAATAATCGTAGAATTAGAAGATCCTACAATTTGTAAAAAATGTGGAAGTCATAATCTCCTGCAAGACCCGGACGTTTTGGATACCTGGTTTAGCTCTGCTTTGTGGCCTTTTTCTACCTTGGGCTGGCCGGAAAAAACGAAAGATTTAGAATCTTTCTATCCGACCTCAGTATTAGTTACTGGTTTTGATATTATTTTCTTTTGGGTAGCTCGAATGATAATGATGGGTTTAAAGTTTCGGGGCGAAGTTCCATTTAGGCAAATCTACATAAACCCATTAATTAGAGATGCAAAAGGTAAAAAAATGAGTAAATCCAGTGGGACCGCTATTGATCCCCTAACGATAATTGATGAATATGGTGCTGATACTCTTCGCATTACCCTGGCCGCTCTAACTATCCAGGGAAATTATATCTGCCTTTCAGAGGAGAGAATTAAAGGATTTAGAAATTTCACTAATAAAATATGGAATGTTTCTAGATTTTCTATAATGAATCTGAATGATTTTGATATTGATAAAATAGGAAAAGATAAATTAAAGATGACCTTGGTTGATAAATGGATAATAAGCAAGTTAAATAAGACCATAAAAAGTTCCACTGAATGTCTTAATGAGTATAAATATGGGGAAACTGCTAAAATTATTTATGAATTTGTCTGGAATGAGCTTTGTGATTGGTACGTAGAATTCATTAAACCAAGATTATATCAAGAAGAGGATGTAATAGAAAAAGAAACTTCTCAATATATTATGTGGTTTGTTTTAGAAAATACTTTAAGGCTTTTACATCCCTTTATGCCTTTTATAACTGAAGAAATATGGCAAAAGCTGCCTCACAAAGGGGAAAGTATTATGGTTTCACCCTGGCCGCAATACAAAGAAGAATATGAAAATAGGGATGCAGAAAATAAGATGGAAAAAATAATGAGTATTATTAAAGCTATTCGAACTATTAAGTCAGATATGAATATTCCCTATAATAAAAAAATTGATTTATATTTAAATATTTACGAACAAGATAAATTAAAATTAATAGAAGAAAATATAGATTATATCAAGACCATGATTAAAACAAAATCATTAGAAGTAGGAAAGGGGATTAAAAAACCAGAACATTCGGCTACAGCTGTTTTAGAAGGGGTCGAAATATTTATTCCACCAAAAGGTATAATAAATATTTCAGAGGAGATAGCTCGTTTAGAGAAAAAATTAAATAAAATCAATAATGAGCTTAGTGTAATTTTCAAAAAAATAAATAATGAAGATTTCCTGTCTAGAGCCCCGGAAGATATTGTTAAGAAAGAAAGAGATAAAGCAGATGATTTAAGAGACATCAAAGAAAGATTGGAAAATAATCTAAAATCCTTTAAATAAAGTAAACTAGCGTGGAGCGTACAGCGTGGAGCGTATAGCGTTTAGCGTAGAGCAAAAATAGCGTAGAGCGTACAGCGTGTAGCATCACGGCGTTGCCGTGATGAGAAAAAAAGCAGACGAAATATAAAAGCCAATTTTCCTCTGTCATTCCCACGAAAGTGGGAATCCAGAATTAGATATTTAATTTAAAAGATAGATTCCCGTTTTCACGGGAATGACAGAGAAGGATCGGGAATGACAAAAAATATTAGAAATGATATTAAAAATTTATTAAAAGAAGTAGGTAGTATGTTGTATGGTATGATTTATCCTATACGCTAAACGCTGTACGCTCTACGCTAATCCCCATAGAGAGGTAAAATGATAACTTACACTGAAGCATTGGATTATATTTACGATTTAACTAAATATGGCACGAAGTTAGGACTCGAAAATATAAAATATCTATCCTTCCTTTTAGGTGATCCCCATAAAAAATTAAAAATAATTCATGTTGCCGGAACAAATGGAAAGGGTTCAACATCTTCTTTAATTAGTTCGATACTTCAATCTGATGGTTACAGAGTTGGACTCTATACTTCTCCTCACTTAGTTGATTTTACCGAAAGAATTAAAATTAACAATAAGCAAATAGATAGAAAAAAAGTAAGTGAGCTATTAGAAAGAGTTAAACCTTACATAGAAAAAGTTGCCAATACGCCTTCTTACGGCCATCCTACCTTCTTTGAAGTTGTAACTTCTCTGGCTTTTCTCTATTTTTTTGAAGAACAGGTAGACTTTTTAGTTTTAGAGGTAGGGTTAGGCGGAAGATTAGATGCTACAAATATTTGCGAACCCTTAGTTTCTGTCATTACCCATATCGATTATGACCATATGGATAAATTAGGAAACAGTTTAGAAGAAATTGCCAGTGAAAAGGGAGGAATTATTAAATCGGACGGAATTGTAATATCTTCTAAGCAATACGATAAAGCTTATAAGGAGATTAAAAAAATAGCCAATGAGAGAAATTCCCTTATTTATAGCACAGGAAAAGAAATAAATTATAAAATAGTAAAATCTAATATCAAGGGCGTAATATTTAATTTGAAAGGAATCTATCGTAATTATAAAAATCTTCATACTTCCTTGTTAGGCAGACATCAAGCAGACAATGCCTCTACAGCTATTACCACAATAGAAGCTCTTAAAATCAAAGGAATAAATATTTCTGAAAAAGCAATAAGAGATGGCTTGGAGAAAGTTAAATGGACTGGGAGATTAGAAATTATCCAGAATAACCCTACATTGATATTGGACGGGGCACACAATCCCAATGGAGTAAAGATAGCGAGACAAGCCCTGGAAGAGATTTTTTCTTATCACCGGCTCATTTTGGTATTAGCAATTTTTGCAGATAAGGATTACAAAAAGATGATACAAATAATAGCTCCCATAGCAGATTTAATCATTACTACCAAGGCAAAGAGCCCTCGGGCGGCTTCTCCCCAGATAATCGCTAAAGAAGCAGTACAATATATAGATGAGAATAAAATAATTATTACAGAAAATATTCCCCAGGCCATAAATTTTGCTTTATCGAAATCCAATCAAGATGATCTAATATGTATTACCGGATCACTATATACTGTAGGCGAAGCAAAGAAATACTTCAAAAGTAAGGAGTACAAATAGTTATGATGAACTTTTCGAATCAAGAAAAGATTACTATAATTTTGTTATTGATAGTAATAGTAATTGGCGGAGGAATAGTTCTATCTAAAAGCATTAATAGAGACGATAATTTTAACATAAATCGTACTTCAGATATTTCAGAAAATAAGCCTGTAACACAAATAGAAATCCCACCCGTAATTATTCATATAACCGGTGCAGTCAAAAACCCCGGTGTTTATCAATTGAAGTCAACCGATAGAGTTGTTGATGCAGTAAAAATTGCCGGAGGGGAAACTGAGGAAGCAAATTTAGATTTGATTAACCTTGCTGCTCTTCTTAAGGATGGACAAAAAATAATTGTTCCTTTAAAAATATATAACGAAAACGGTAAAGAAATCAGAAAAAATATAAATAACAATGCCGAGGTTATCTATTCATCTTCAGATTCTATATCCGGGAAGATCAATATTAATACTGCTAACGCGACTATGTTACAAACTTTAACCGGAATTGGACCGGTTCTTTCAGAAAGAATAATCGCATATAGAAATCAAAATGGATTCTTCGGAACGGTTGATGATATAAAGGATGTTTCCGGAATTGCAGAAAAAAAATTTGAAGGAATTAAAGATTTAATTTGTGTCCAATAAAAAACACATTTTCAGATAGCAGATACAATGTCATTAGACCCTTACCTATAATCTTGTTTCTATATATAATAGGAATAATTTATGGTAAATTCATTAGTATTAATCTGATATTTTTGTTTTCTATTATAATATTATTAATACTAATTTCTATTATAAGTTTTTTAAAGCAGTGGAATATAACCACTGCTTTATTATTTTTAATAATATTTTTAATTGGCGTATTCAATTATAACTTTAATTCCAGTCCGACTGGGGCAAACCATATAGCAAGCTTTATAGAAGATAAGAAGTTAACCATTGTTTGTACGGTTTTAGATAAAGAATATTATCCCAATCAAGGGAAAATATCCTTTAAGGTAAAAGCAAACCGAATAGAAAGAGGAGATAGTAGCATTGGAACACAGGGCCTAATATTGGTGAATACCTATTTGGGGGATTGTCCATATGAATACGGAGATGTGCTTAAAATTAGAGGGAAATTAGAGAAACCTATAGAACAGAAGAATTTTGGAGAGTTTAATTATGAATTATATTTAGCTCGAGAAAAAATCTTTACTTACCTTAATGTCTGGCAGGAAAAAGATATTAAAAAAATTGGGGAAGATAATTCGAATTTTTTAGTATCTTTTTCTTTATCAGCAAGAGATAAAATAAAAGAGATTACATCTCAGACTTTGCCGCCACCCTATAACTACCTTCTTATCGGTATGATCTTAGGGGAAAAAAATTTTATCCCCCCTGCTTTAAAAGAAATTTTTGCCGAAGCAGGAATTATGCATATATTAGCAGTTTCAGGTTTACATGTAGGGATAATTGCTATGGCTTTACTTTTTTTCTTAAGTTTGCTGAAGTTACCGAAAAAGCCTAAACTGCTTGTCATGATATCCATTCTAATAATGTATGCCTCTATCACCGGTTTTCGTCCTTCGGTATTAAGAGCTACCATTATGTTTATTTTATTAATAGGCGGGAAATTAATCAATAGAAGTAGGAATCTTAATATTTCTCTATTTTTTGCAGCCTTTTTGATTTTATTATCAAATCCTTTAATACTATATGATGCCGGTTTTCTCTTGTCCTTTATAGTAACTTTTTTTATTATAAATTTATCACCAATTTTGCAAGAATTATTTTCTAAAATAGTAGTCTGGATTAAAAACCCTTTAGCGGTTTCAACAGCTGCCTGGATAGGTATTTTTCCGCTTTCTGCATATTTTTTCACTAAAGTATCGATGATTTCCATAATTTCCAATATATTTATTATTCCTTTAACCGGAATAGCAGTAATATTAGGATTTGTAACCTTTTTTATCGGACTAGTAAGCATCTCTCTGGCCGGTGTAATTGCCAGTATAAATTACCTGATATTGAATCTAATAACCTTAATGGCTAAATCATTTTCCTTGTTTCCTTTTGCCTATGTCTATGTTGCTCAACCTTCAATATTGCTAATTATTTTATATTATTTAACAGTATTTTTTGTTATTGAAATATTCTATAAAAAAAGGCTATCACAGAAAATAAAGAAAAATGCTGCTTTACTTGTATTATCGGCCATACTTCTAATAATTATTGTTCAAGTATTTTCTCCGGAAGACAACCTTAAAGTAAATTTCATAAATGTCGGAGAAGGAGATTGTATTTTAATTGAAGCCCCTAACAAGATAAATATCTTAATCGATGGGGGAGGGACTCCTCAAAGTGATTTTGATGTGGGAAGTAAAATCGTTATGCCTTACTTGAGAAGAAAAGGAATAAATGAGATTGATTTGCTAATTTTAACTCATCCCCATTTAGATCATTTAGAAGGATTATTGCCCATTCTTAGAGAGCTTAAAGTAAACGCGGTATTAGATAGCGGATTTATTTGTGATGTTTCAGAATATAGGGATTTTATTTCCACCATAAAAGAAAAAAATATTCCCTATTATCAAACTAAATCGGGGGATAACTATATTTTTGGTAAAAATATGGAGATGCTTATACTTAATCCTCCGCATATTTCAAATTTAGATAACGATTCCGATTTTAATAACCACTCGATTGTGGTAAAATTATATTATAAAAATACAAATTTTTTATTTACCGGAGATATTGAAAGGGAAGCGGAAAAAAGATTATTAGTTTGGCAAAATATATTAAATAGTGATGTTTTAAAACTTGGTCATCATGGAAGTTCAACTTCCACTATAGGGGAGTTCTTAGATAAGGTTGACCCAATGATTGCGGTTATTACTGTGGGAAAAAATAATTATGGTCATCCTTCGCAAAAAGTAATAGAAAGATTAGAGGATAGAAATATAAAAATATACCGAACAGATGAAAATGGAACAGTCATTATAAGAACAAATGGCCAGGAATATTGGATAAAAACACTGAGGGGAAACAATTGAAATGAACCAGGAAAGATATGTGAATTACGAAAATCTATTAAACCTTACAAAACAAGAGAAAATATATCCTGTTTATCTGTTTTACGGAAAGGAAAATTATTTAAAAGAAGATATTTCAAAAAAACTTAGAAACAGATTAATCGACTCTGCTTATAGAGAGTTGAATTATAAGGTTTTTTACGGTGACAGATTATCTATAAACGAGGTATTAAATGACTTAGAAACACTACCTATGATATCGAAACATAAATTATTAGTAATAAAAGAAGCTGAAAAAATTAACAAAAATGACGAAACAAAATTAATAGATTATTTTAACCGGCTAAGTTTAAAAAACAATTTTTCAACTATAATAATTATTTATAAGGAAGGCAGGCCAAGCAAAGAATTGATATCAGCAAGTAAAAGGCTAGGGGTAGCAGTTGATTTTAGCGTAACAGATAAGGCTAAATTAGCCTCATGGATAAAGTCTAAATTCAGGCAGAGCAATAAAAAAATTACTCAGGAGGCTCTATTTTATTTACAATCTATAGCTGGTTCTGATTTAGGCCGTCTTTTTAATGAAATAGAAAAAATAGATATTTACACGAAAGATCAAAAAACAATAGAAAAAGAAGATGTTATGATAACGATAGGTGGTTCAGAAGCAGTTAATATATTTAAAGTATTAGATTCTGTTGGAGATAAAGATATAGAAAATGCAATGGATGGCCTGGTAAAGTTAAATCAAGGCAACCTTCATTATTTATCCATATTTGCTATGATATACAGGCAAATAAAACTTATATTTCAAACAAAATTATTAATTGCAAACGGATCTAATATTAAAGAAGTAGAGAAGAAATTAAGACTTCCTTACTTTATTGTCAATAAAATAGCAAGACAGTCTGAAAAATATACTTTTAAGGAAATTTGCAAATCTTATGAATTATTGAATATTGCTGACCTGGAATTTAAAAGCAGCCAGAAAGAACCAAAGATTATCTTAGAAGAATTGGTTGCGAAGATTGTAGGATAGTCGTTAGTGAATAGTATTTAGCAAAGAAAATAGAAGACAGAAAGAAAATTAGTATTGAGCATATAGTGAAGAAAAAAAAGAGAGAAAAGTTGGGGCGGATGAATCCGCCCCCTACATAAAAACAATACTTCATGCAAATAAGTTTTGAATTTTTAATTATTCTTTTGCTTTTTTTGTTTCAGTTTTCTCAGCTTCCGGTTTTTTAGCAGCTTTTACTGTTTCGGTAGTTTCTGGTTTCTTAACAACCTTGGCAGCTTTTACTGTTTCTTTAACTACTGGTTTTTCTTTGGAATCAGTTTTAGCTGTTTTTGTAGTCTCTGGTTTTTTCTTAGGGGCTACTGCTTTTTTCGGAACCGGTTTTTTAACAACTTTTGCAGCTTTTTTAGCTACTGGCTTTTCTTGTGTTTTTACTGTTTTTTTAGGAGCAGCAGGCTTAGATTCTTTGATTTGTTCTGGTTCTGCTAAAGCATTTAGTTTTTTGGTTAAGTTTGCTTTCTGGCGAGAAGCAGTATTTTTAGGCAAGATGCCTTTGCTAACAGATTTGTCTAAAATTGAAACAGCGTCTTTAAAATATTTCATTATTTCTTCTTTCTTTTTTTCAGAAAGCGCAAGATCGAATTTTTTAATGCTACTTTTTATTTTAGATTTATAAGATATATTTCTTAAATGACTTTTTTCAGAGGTTTTAACTCTTTTTATTGCTGACTTTATTTGAGGCATAATTATTTCCTTTCGATAAAATTAATTTTACTTGGTAATTTTAACATTATTTTAATTTAAAATCAAGCGAAATCAGTATCGAGTATCGAGTATATAGTATATAGTAAAGAAAAAGCGTTTAGCGTAGAGCGTACAGCGTAGAAGATATTAGTTATCCAGTTACCTGGTTTAGGAAATAAGAGAAAAAAAGTAGGGGCGTATAGAATTAGTTCGCTGGTTAGATAGTTACCCGGTTAACCGGTTTAGGAAAAAGAATAGAAACCATAATAAAGAAAAAGAAATGTCATTGTGAGGCGAAGCCGTGGCAATCTCTTAAATGACATATTATAGAGAAGAACAGCTAAAAGCAGGTTCAAGGACTAAGAAAGTTGAATTGATTATAGGAATTAATCTAGATGGAAAGATCGGCATGCTAAATTATAAAAATGTCATTGTAAATAGCAGTTTTATAATGTGATGGGATTGTTTCGGTCGTTTAACTCCCTCGCAATGACAGAATAAGAAATACAAGCTATATAAGGGAATACTCAACACGCAATAAGCTATGCAGGTTTTGAGTTTTGAATTATGGTTTTTCGATTTTTGCTTTGC
>Ga0222702_1000161_pt1 | contig 18915 bp, 11 predicted proteins | sample AntAcemetage1504_FD_181152 | JGI IMG/M metagenome (GOLD analysis project Ga0222702, IMG submission 181152) | Saline water microbial communities from Ace Lake, Antarctica - #1504 | ecosystem: Environmental > Aquatic > Non-marine Saline and Alkaline > Saline | place: Antarctica: Ace Lake...
TGCAAAGGATTAATGAATAAAATATATGTAATTTTTTTCCGGTTTGTCGTCTTAGCGAGAAGTATAGTTCTCAATTCCCAACTTGTTTTCAGCCAAATATTTTTAAATAGGAATACTTAATAATACTAACTTTCCATCTATCTTTGGATTTGCAATTTTTATTTCTTTTTTTAATATTTAATGTTTCATAAACTTTTGAGTGAATTAGCTGTCGCCATTGGAAATAGTTTGGATATTTATATGAACGATCCGGATTGACTGCGTTGGTCAGTAAAATAACAAACAGATCATTAGTTGGATCTATCCATAATGAAGTCCCTGTAAATCCGGTGTGCCCGAAACTTTCTGTGCTTACATATAATCCGCCGGAACATTCTCCATCCGGACTATCCCAACCGAGACAACGAGAATTATCTTCAATTATTCCTGCTTTTTTTGTAAATAATTCAATTGTCTCTTTATCAAAAATTTTCGTTTTGTTCAATGTTCCATTGTTAAGCATCATTTGTGAAAAAGTTGAAAGGTCTTGTGCCGAAGAAAATAATCCTGCATGTCCGGCAATTCCATTTAGACAATATGCATTTTCATCATGGACATGTCCTTTAATAAATTTACCTTCTTCTTCCGAATATTCTGTCGGTACGATTCTATTTAATTTTGATTTTGGTGGATTATAAAAAGTTGAATTCATTTCTAAAGGGTTAAAGATATTTTTTTCTACATATTCTGATAGAGTTAAATTAGAAACCTTTTCAATAATTTTTCCTAAAATAATAATTCCAATGTCGGAATATTTATATTTTTCTCCGGGTGGATTATCTAATTTTGTTGAATAAATGCTGTCAAGTGGCGATTCCATTTTGTAAAAAAGGCGAAATGGAGGAAGTCCAGATGTATGTGTAAGTAAGTTTCTGATCGTTACCTCGTTTCTTCTGCCAGATTGATTTTTGTCATTTTTCGCAAATTGTGGAATATATTCCACCACTTTGTCATTTAAATCTATTTGGTTTGATTCATACAATTTCATCGTAGCAGAAGTGGTAGCAATAACTTTTGTTATAGAAGCGAGATCGAAAATATTGTCAGTTTTTGTCGAATCCTTTTTAGAATAAGTGTGAAATCCAAAATTTTGTTCAATGATTATTTTGTTTTTGTTTCCCGCAACTAATACTCCACCGGGGAAAGCAGAATCCTGAACAGCTGATTCTAATAATGTTTGAATGTTTTGAGAATTATACGGATATGGATAATAAATGGTTTTTGGGAAAATAATTACCCAAAGAATCAAGGCGATAATAAAAATAAATGTAGCTTTTTGCATTTTTCTCCTTTTTTTAAAATATAATTTAAAGTTTTACTAATTACAATTCTAAAAAATATTTAATTCTCAAGATATGGATGAAAACCTAAAAACTTTTAAATAAATATGATTTGAAATAATAAAATTTATTTGTAAATTTATATTACTATAAAAGAGTGTTAATTTGAATAATAGAGAATAAAATAAATGTATATATCAAAATTAGAAATATTCGGATTTAAGTCCTTTCCACAAAAGACGATTTTACAGTTTGATAAAGGCGTAACTTCAATTGTTGGACCAAACGGTTGTGGTAAGACCAATATTGTTGATGCTATCCGTTGGGTAATGGGTGAGCAGCATACGACTTTACTTCGTTCTATGAAAATGACAGATGTGATATTCTCTGGTTCAAAAACACGCAAACAGTTAAATTATGCTGAAGTTGCCTTGACGATCCATAATAATGAGGGAGTTTTATCTGTCGCTTATACAGATGTTGTTGTGTGTAGAAGATTATATCGTGACGGTATAAGCGAATATTTGTTAAACGGAGTTCCGGTTCGTTTAAAAGATATTAATGATCTATTTGTAGATACTGGAATGAGTACTAATGCATATTCGATCATTGAATTAAAAATGGTTGAAGAGATTTTAAATGTAGATAAGACACATAGAAAAACATTGTTTGAAGAAGCGGCAGGAATAAATAAATACAAAAGCCAACGGAAAAGTTCCTTTCGGAAATTAGATTCGACTCGTGAAGATCTATCGCGTCTTGAGGATATTGTTTATGAAATTGAAAAGAATATCAGGACATTAAAAAGGCAGTTAAAACGCTATGAAAAGTATGAGGAATATTCTGAAGAATTAAAAGACATAGAGATCCAATATGCTCAAATGAAACATGAAAAATTAGAAAGACAGATAAAACCATTGGAAAAACAATTATCTAAGAATCAATTAAAAAGAGAAGACACCGGAAAGCAGCTGACAATTGAAGAATCTATGTTAGAGCGATATCGTAAAGATATGGATAAAATTGAAGTTAGAAGTTCAAAGATCACTGAAGATATCAATGAATTGAAAGATAAAATAAGCAATAACAATTCGCAATATCTGGTTTGGGATGAAAAGCTACAAAATGCAAAAGTAAATATTGATCGTTTAGAGGAAGAAAAGACAAATTCAGGATCGAGAATAAAATCAAATGAAAATATCAGAGATGAGTTATCAAATCAATTGAACAAAAATGATCCTCAGATAAAATTATTGGGAAAAGAGTATGAGGAAAAGAAGAAGAGATATGAAGAAATTGAAAAAGAGTATCAGAAAATTGATGATCGTCTTACAACTATTCAAAATGATAAAATAGAAAAGAATCAAAAAGCAGCAGAATTATTACAGAAAAAGAATAGATTAAAAGATCAAAAGGAAAATTTTTTACAATTATCGGAAGAACAAAATCAGCAAAAAAATGAATTAGAAACAAAAGTATCACAAAATAAAAAAGATAAGATAAACTATACAAAACAGAAGACAAAAATAAATAAAGAAATTGAAATTATACAAGGGAAGTTGTCTTCTACTGAAAAAGAGAAAACATCAATTGATGAGAATATTGACCTACAAAAAGAACAGATCAATAAGTTGAACTCTCAATTGGATAAAAATAAAAACGAGATGGAGTTTTTGAGTGGATTGGTGGAATCTTATAGTGGTTATAGTTCCGGTGTAAAATATGCGATTAAGACAATAAATCATCCGAAAATACTTGGAACTATTTCTGATCTAATTAAAGTAGAGAAAAAGTATTCGACTGCAGTTGAAGTTGGGATGGGGGATATTGCCGGTTATCTTGTAACCGAAACAAAGAAAGCGGCATTGGAAATTGTTGAAAGTATAAACACTAAAAAAGCGGGACGGCTCACGATCGTTCCAATAGATACGGTAAGGAAGTTTGTTCCCAAATTCATAGAATATAACAACAAAGATGCAAATATAATTGGTTACGCAAAGGATTTTATTAAATTTAACAAAGAAGCAAAAATTTTAATTGATTACTTTTTAAATGATTTGCTTATTGTAAAATCACTACAAAAAATACCAAGTAAATTATTAAAAGAAAATAAATTTTGTTTTGTTACTTTAGAAGGCGATTATATAAATAAAAAGGGGATCATCAAAGGAGGCCGTGGTTCAAAATTTCAAAATTTAGTTGGCAGAAAAGAGCGGATCGAATCATTAAAAGGTTTAATCGCAAAAATTCAAAAAGAGATATTATTTGTAGATAACGATTTAAAGAAAAACCAACAATTGCTTTTATCTACTAAGGAAACAATTGAGAAAATAAATACTGAAATTAAAAAATTAAATGATATTCAAAATGAGACAGATAAAAAAATAGATAAAGCAGAATTTTCAATTGAGCAATATAATGAATCGTTTGATAATATTGAGCAGAAAGTATCAACATATAGTTATAAGTTACAAGATATTGAAAAGTCATTAAAAAAATTGATAGAAGAGAATAAAAAGGCGGAATTATCAATTGGTGAAACAGAAACCCAATTTAATGAAGCAAAAAATAAATATGACGAAATAACCGGAATTAAAGATAAATATTTCCAGGAAGTACAAGAAACACGAATAAAATTAATTACAATTGAGAGAGAAAAAGAGACAACAAATTATCGTTTCCAAAATGCAATTGACACGATCAAAGAATTATCCAACAGAATGAAAATTATCGAAAAAGAACTTCAATCGTTCCAAGATATTATTAAACAAGGAGAATTGGAACAGAAGGAATTGAAGATTGATTTGGAAAGATTAAATGATAAATTGAATTTAGTAAAAAATAACGAAAATAAGGTCAATAACGAATACCAACAAAAGAAAAAGCAGATATATAAAGTAGAAAATTCAATTGCGGAAAAACATAAAAACCAAGAAAATGTTTTTCAAAGTTTAAGGGATTTAGAAATTGAATCAAACAAAATGAAAACGGAAAAGGATCAGCTTATAGAGAGAATAAAAGATCGTTATAGGATTGATATTTTAAAGAAAGAATATATTGTATCCGATTTATCTGAAGTTGAGATGCAAACAAAAATTGAAAAATTGAAAAATCAAATTGAGCTTATTGGTCCAATAAATATGGCAATTAAAACTGAATATGAAGAAGAATCGACAAGATTAAAATTTATTCAAGAGCAAAAGCAGGATTTGTTAGAAGCCGAAGAGAGCATACTTGAGACAATAGATAAATTAGATAAGGAAGCTCGTCAAAAATATATAAAAACATTTGCTCAAATCAAGCAAAATTTTGTTAAAACCTATGATATGTTTTTCCCGGATGGTGATGGTGACCTAAAATTGGTTGGTGATTCCGATCCGTTAGAGGCAGATATTGAAATATTATCTCGTCCAAAGGGAAAAGAAATGAAATCAATTCGCGCTCTGTCCGGTGGTGAAAAGGCTCTAACTGCGATTTCGCTTCTATTTGCGATCTATTTAGTGAAACCATCTCCGTATTGTATTTTAGATGAAATAGATGCTCCTTTAGACGATATGAATGTGGAGAGATTTACTAAAGCTCTGTCACATTTTACAGACAAGACGCAATTTGTTATTGTAACTCATAATAAAATGACAATGAAGGCAGCAAATTATCTTTATGGAGTAACGATGCAGGAAGAAGGCGTTTCTAAAATTGTTTCAGTAAGATTTGACAAAGAATAAATATTTATTTAGATATGGGAGAGATTATGGGAAAAATAAGCAATTATGTGTTAGTATTTTTATTTGGTGTGATTTTAATTTCTAATAGTATTTTAGCGAGTAATAATGAGATCTCTTTTGCATTGGATTATGCTAGTTTTTCAGATCAGCAAGGTCCATCGATTGTGGAAATTTATTATTCAATAAATAGATACCAACTCACTTGGAAAAAACAGAAAGATGGTAAATTTATTGGGACTTATCAAATTAATACTACATTATATTCTGATGAGAAGGTTATATTTTCAAATGATATGGAACTTAATGATGAAACGAGCGATACGATTTTGGTAAAATCAAACCAGAATATTCCCGATCAATTAATGTTGCGTGTTTCACCTGGAAATTATCAATTAGTAGTAAAGGTAAAAGATAAATATTCAAATAAAACCAGCACTCTTCAAATTCCTATGCAAGTTAAATCATTTTCTTCTGATTCGTTAGATATTAGTGATATTGAAATCGGATCGTATGCAGTAAAAACGACTACAGAAAATAAATTTACAAAATTTGGGCTTTATGATATTATTCCTTACGCACAAAGAGAATACAGTGAAAAATTAAGTGATATTACAATATATGTGGAAATATACAATCTTACTGTATTGGATAATAAGGCGAATAACTACACTTATTGGTTTGAAATTATGTCGCTTGATAATGAAGTTATTAAAACATTTGAGAAAAAAACAATTGATACACCTGGGCATTATAGTATTATTATTGACAAATTTAATATTGCTGACTTAGAGTCGGGAATTTATTATGGTAAGTTGAATATTGTTGATAATAATAATGGACAAAAAGCAAGTGTTAGTGAAAAAATTTATTTTACAGGACCAGCAGACCAATCGTCAACAGATGATCTTTTTGCTAAAATGGTGCGAGAAAGATCGAAGAGTGAATTGGATTCAATTTTCAACAATATTCAATGTCTGATGACAAATAATGAAAAAAGAATGTTTAAGAAAAGTAATTTAATTGGGAAACAATCATTTTTAATTGGATTTTGGGAAAAGCATGATACTGATCCCCAAACGGTAATAAATGAATATAGAATAAAGATTGAACAGAGAATAAATTACACTATAGACAAATATTCTACTTCAATGACAAAAGGTCCATCTACGGATCGTGGCAGAACAGTTATCAAGTACGGTATACCGGATGAAGTTGAAAAAAAACCAAGCACTACCGATAGTTGTCCTTATGAGATTTGGAAATATTATAGCATGGAAGGTGGTGCTGAATTTATTTTTTATGATCCAAATGGCTTTGGTGATTATGAATTATTGCATAGTTCAAAACGAGGTGAGAGACATAATCCTAATTGGGAAAGTAAAATAAAAAATACAGTAAGAGGTTTTTAATTATGAATAATAAAAATTTAATTGGTATTGATCTTGGTGGGACAAAAGTAAGGATTGGAATTGTATCTGGAAAAGATCGTTCCATCGTTGGTGAAACAATTAGATTTGATTCTTTTGATTGCAAAACGGGTAATGAACTTGTTAAACGTATTGCCAATCAAATTAAAATATTACTTGATAAAAACAATCATAAAAAGTCAGATATAGAAGGTGTTGGTATCGGTTCGCCCGGTCCTTTAAATCCATTTACAGGAATAATTCTTGAGACATTGAATATTAAGATATTAAGAAATTATCCTCTAAAAAATAAATTGGAAGAAGCAATTGGTCTAACTGTATTTGTAGATAACGATGCAAGTTGTTTTGGATTAGGCGAACAAAAAGCAGGTAAAGCAAAGGGGAAAAAGCATGTCATTGTTGTTACTTTGGGAACAGGTTATGGGCTTGCTTATATTTTAAATGGAGCAATACTTCACGGAGCTACAGGAACTGCAACTGAGATCGGTCGCAATGTTTATAGAGATGGAATTTATGAGGATTATATTTCCGGTAGAGGTTTAAAATCAATTCATTACAAATTGCATGGTGAACAAATCGAGCCGATAAAAATTTCCGAAGGTGCCTTTTCCGGTGATGAAAAATGTAAAAAAACATTTGAAGAATTTGGTAAACATCTGGCATTTACACTTGTACCTATAATCAATTTGTTGGATCCTGAAATTCTAATTGTTGGGGGAAGTATTTCTGCAAATTGGAAATTTTTTTCAAAATCACTTGATAAAACAATTAGAGAAAACATATTTGAACAACCAAGTAAAAATATTATAATAGAAAAAAGCGAACTTGGTGAATTAGCAACTCTGATCGGGGCTGCAAGTTTAGTTGATATGGAAAGTATTTATTAGATTTAGAGTGTATTAACTGTGTTAATGTAATGAAATAACAAAGTTGTTGCAGGAATAAATAAATATCTAAATTTCTTGAGGAATTTTAAAAATAGCATGGTTATTTTACTCCATAAGTAGTCAATCAAAAAAATTTCTCAATCAGAAAATATTGTTGGTTTTATAAAATTTAATAGTTAAATTTAAGTTCTAAAATATAGAAGAATAAAATAAAGGAATTATTATGAAAAATGTATATTTATTCGGAAATGGCAAAGCAGATGGTGGAGCAAAAGATAAAAATTTGCTGGGAGGAAAAGGAGCGAATTTAGCGGAAATGAGTTCAATTGGTGTTCCTGTTCCCGCCGGTTTTACTTTGACTTCTGATGTATGTCTAAAATGGAATGAGATTGGTATTGAAAAATCGATAGAAATGTTGAAAAGTGAAGTGGAAGACGGAATTAAACATATTGAAAAAATAATGAAAGCTAAATTTGGTAATAGAAATGATCCGTTGTTAGTTTCTGTTAGATCTGGTGCACGCGTCTCTATGCCCGGAATGATGGACACTGTATTAAATCTTGGTTTAAATGATGAAGCTGTAAAAGGATTAGCAGAAAAATCCGGTAATGAGCGTTTCGCTTGGGATTCATACCGTAGATTTATTCAAATGTATGGCGATGTCGTTATGGGAATGAAGCCGAAAAACAAAGAAGACATTGATCCATTCGAAAAAATTATTGAAACAATTAAAGAAGAAAAAGGTATTGAGAATGACACCGAATTAACAGCTGATGATTTAAAAATGCTTGTGAAAAAATTCAAAGATGCTGTAGAAAAATCAACCAATCAAAAATTTCCTACAGATCCTTGGAAACAGTTGTGGGGAGCAATTGGAGCCGTATTTGGCAGTTGGGATAATAAGCGAGCAATTTATTATAGAAAAATGAATAATATCCCTCATGGTTGGGGAACAGCTGTAAATGTTCAATCAATGGTTTATGGAAATATGGGTAACAATTCTGCTACAGGAGTTGCATTCACAAGAGATGCTGCAACAGGTGAAGATATCTTCAATGGCGAATATTTAATAAATGCTCAAGGCGAAGATGTTGTAGCTGGAACTCGCACACCACAAGTAATTACACTTGAAGGATCAAAAAGATGGGCAAAATTAGCGGATGTTTCGGAAGAAGATAGAGCAAATAAATTTCCATCATTGGAAGAGACAATGCCAAAAGTTTATAAAGAATTATGCGATACAGAAGAGAAATTAGAAGCTCATTATAAAGATATGCAAGATGTGGAATTCACCATTCAAGATGGACGGCTTTGGTTATTGCAAACAAGGACTGGTAAAAGAACTGGTTCTGCTATGGTGAAAATGGCAATTGATATGTTGGATCAAGGAATTATAGATGAAAAGACAGCGATTAATAGAGTAGAACCAAATAGGTTAGATGAATTGTTACATCCGGTGTTCGATACAACAGCTTTGAAAATTGCAGAAGTAATGGCAAAAGGTCTGCCAGCTTCACCAGGAGCTGCTTCGGGAAAAGTTGTATTTTTTGCTGATGATGCAGAAGCAATGGCTGAGAAAAACGAAAAAACTATATTGGTTAGAATTGAAACATCTCCTGAGGATTTGTCAGGAATGAATGCAGCTGAAGGGATTTTAACTGCAAGAGGTGGAATGACTTCACATGCAGCAGTTGTTGCTCGTGGAATGGGAAAATGTTGTGTTTCTGGCGCTTCTTCTATAAAGATTGATTACAAAAAGAAAACGATTGTTGCAAATGATAAGACATATAAAGAAGGCGATTGGATTTCATTGAACGGATCGACTGGCGAAATGTATGATGGGAAAATTAAAACGCAAGATCCTGAATTAAGTGGTGATTTTGGAAAATTAATGGACTTGTGTGATAAATACACAAAAATGGGTGTAAGAACAAATGCCGATACTCCACACGATTCAAAAGTAGCTCGAGAATTTGGAGCACAGGGAATTGGTCTAACAAGAACAGAACACATGTTTTTTGAAGGCGAAAGAATTAAAGCGGTAAGAGAAATGATCTTATCTGATGACGAAGCCGGACGCAGAAAAGCACTTGATAAAATTTTGCCGATGCAAAGAGAGGATTTTGAAGGAATTTTTGAAGCAATGCACGATCTTCCTGTTACTGTTAGATTGTTGGATCCGCCTTTACATGAATTTGTCCCTCACGAACCAGAAAACCAACAAGCAATGGCTGATGAAATGGGAATTTCTGTTGAAGAAGTAAAAGCAAAAGTTGAATCGTTGGCTGAATTTAATCCAATGCTTGGTCATAGAGGATGTCGTCTTGGAAATACATATCCTGAAATTACAGAAATGCAAGTAAGAGCAATTATTGAAGCAGCTTTGAATTGTAAGAAAAAAGGAATAAATGCAAAACCGGAAATAATGGTTCCATTGATCGGTACAGTAAAAGAATATGAGCTTCAAGAACAAATTATTCGTAATACTGCAAATAAAGTTTTTGAAGAGCGAAATGATAAAATTGAATATATGGTAGGAACGATGATCGAGATTCCACGGGCAGCTTTGACTGCAGACGAAATTGCCGAAAAAGCAGAATTTTTCTCATTTGGCACGAATGATCTTACTCAAATGACTTTTGGTTATTCACGAGATGATGCTGGAAAATTCTTACCGATCTATTTAGATAAAAATATTTTGGAAGTTGATCCGTTTCAACAATTAGACCAAACGGGTGTTGGACAATTAGTTGAAATGGGAATAAAAAAAGGTCGCTCAGTCAGAAAAGATTTGAAAGTTGGTATTTGCGGAGAACACGGTGGCGAACCTAATTCTATAAAATTTTGCTATAAAGTTGGAATGAATTATGTTTCTTGCTCACCTTTTAGAGTTCCAATTGCAAGATTAGCAGCAGCACAAGCATCGATAGAATAGATTAATATTAACTAATTAAATGTTTGTTAAACTTCCGAAGTTGTTATAATTTCGGAAGTTTTTATTTTACTTTGATAAATAATTCATAACTAAAATCAGCTCTTTTGTAGACGATTTATAGACATATCCAAATATGATTTTAATTCATTTAATTCTTCTAGATCTCCAACAATTTCAAGATTTGAAATATACTCATTTATATATTCTATTAAACCAACATCATAATTGCTATGTGATAAATGCCATTTTTCTTTTGCAAAATTATAACAGAAAGCATAAGCGTTATAATTATATGGTTTCTTTAGATTTTTTAATAATTTTCTAAGATTTAATTCACTGCATCCAAAGTGTATTAAATGTGCCAAAAATCTAATTTCTGAACAACGCTGATAATCTAAATTATTTATTTTTTCTGGATTAAAACTTAAATATTCTGATTCATATAACCATATTACTTTTGACCAATTTAAACCAATTGAAGCACAAAATTTTCTTGGATTTTGCCTAAATAGTGGTAACTGAGTGTTGTTATTTCTTTCGTCTTTAAACTCATCATTGTTAAAATATAAAGTAATTAGTTTTTCTTTTTCTGATTCCGAAAGATTAAAATTAGAAAACTTACCTATTGACACTTCCGTAGAAATACTTAACAGAAAATTAAACATCTCTCTTTTTTCTTTTAAGTTAAAATTACCAATTGAAACATATTGAAAATAGCTTTGGGCAATGTTTTCCCAAATACTAATTTCTCTTTCAGGATTGTTATCACGGCTTATATTTTTTTCAAATTCACTAAATGTTGTAGGATTAGCTTCATAAGTTTTTTCATAAATATTCTGTAATCTTTTATATAAATCATCGGGTAATTTTTCTTTTATTATTGAATCTTTATGAATATTCTCTGTTTTTACCGTTTCCTTTTTTTCTTTTTTCTTATTCATTGTTTCCCTCGCTTTAATTTCCGGGTAAATAACGTCAATTTTATTTATTTTCATTATTTAAATTAATATTAATTTTATCAAACCAATCTTGAATCAAATTAAACAAACCTTTTAGTTTTGTAAAAAATAAAGCAGAATAAATAAAATTTTATTAAATTTTAAATAACTTTTTTTGTCCATTATTGTCTCCACATTTAATACATGCAATCATTTTAAGGTATATTTCATTAATAAGCAAGAGAAATAATATATTTTCTATTGTTCTACACTTTCTCAAAAGCCCCAACTCTGTTCCGTTTGCCCAACTTTAGTAAACAATTGCATAATTTCAGTAATAAAAAGCAAGTGTAATGAAGTCAGATCTTTTGGTCATTTTTATTCTTGATATTGTAAAAATATTTCAGTATTCTTTAGTAATTAATAGAGAGTTTTAAATGAATAAACACAAATTTACAAAAGAGCTTTATAACGAAGAATTTTTATTAAAAATACCTAAGACCGATTTGCATTTGCATTTAGACGGTTCGTTACGACTTCCAACTTTGATAGAGCTGGCAAAAAAAGAAGGAATAAAATTACCAAGTTATTCCGAAGCTGGAATGCGAGATAAAATTTTTAAGGATTCTTACGCATCACTTGATGAATATTTGAGAGGATTTAGCTATACTTGTGCCGTAATGAGAACGAAAGATGCGATAGAGAGAATCTCTTATGAGTTGGCAATTGATAATCAAAATGAAGGCGTCCGTTATATTGAAGTTCGATTTGCTCCTCAAACATTGATGAGTGATGATATGTCGTTTGAAGATGTAATGAATTCGTGTTGGAAGGGGCTTGAAAGAGCAAAGAAAGAATTTAACTCACATTCAGAAATTTTAAATGGTGAAGAACCGCCATTTAATTATGGAATAATTGTTTGTGCAATGCGGTTTTGTGATAAAAGATTTTCTCCATTTTTTGCATCGTTTTTTAAAAATCATAAATATTCCGCTCCACTTGAAACAATAAATCTTGCATCACAAGAGCTGGCAAAAGCAACAACGAAAATAGTAAATGAAACAGATATACCAATAGTCGGATTTGATCTCGCCGGAGCTGAAAAGGGTTTCCCTGCTGACAATCATATTCAATCTTATGACATTGTCCATCGGAATTTTTTAAGCAAAACAGTTCACGCTGGCGAAGCTTATGGACCTGAATCGATTTTTCAAGCTATTACAGATTTGCACGCAGATAGAATCGGGCATGGATTTTATTTATTTGATGAAGAAAAGGTGGTAAGTAAAAAAAATAGAAAAAATGCAAAAAAATATGTATTAAATCTTGCACAATATATTGCAAATAATCGTATTACATTAGAGATCTGTCCTACAAGTAATTTACAGACAAATCCTGATTTAAAAGGTAGTATGAAAAATCATCCGATAAGAAAAATGATTGATAATAAACTTTCGATTACTATAAACACAGACAATCGACTTATTTCAAATACCACTGTAACTAAAGAATTACAGCTTGTTATAAAAGAAATGAAAATTACTCCTGCTCAGTTGAGAAATATAATTATTTATGGATTCAAAAGATGCTTTTATTATGGTTCGTATGTTGAGAAAAGGGACTATGTGAGAGATGTTATTGATTACTATGAAAAAATAACAGAAGAATTCCTTGGTAAAGGAATAATTTATCACATTTAGATAATTTTAAGAAATAATAAATAAATTTCTTTTATGTTGTTTAATTAACTGTTTTTTAATAAATTTCAATATGAGAGAGAATAAAAAGAACACAAATAACAATTGTTGTTTTTATATAGTTTTAATAATTGTTTTATTTACAAATATTCTTTCGGCTGCATCCGCAATTTCCGGATTCATTAAAGACAATAAAAATGGTGAGCCGATTTCCTATGCAAATGTTTTTCTAAAAAATACATCTTACGGAGCTGTAACAAATAGTGATGGATATTTCTATTTTAAAACAAATTCTGTAGGGGAATTTACACTGATGGTTAGTATGATGGGATATAAGAAAGTTGAAAAAGAGATAGTAATAATAAAAGATACTTCACAGAAAGTAAATTTAAATATGGAAACGGTAACTATTGAGCTGGGTGAAATAACCAAAACTGGAGAAATTGAAAAGTTTAGACAAGATATTAGAATAAGCACAATAAACTTAAGTAATAATGATTTGCGGTCGTCACCAGTTGTTTTAGAATCTGACATTTTTCGCACGATCCAGCTTCTTCCAAGCGCAACAGCTGGCAATGATTTTAGCAGTGCCTTATATGTTCGTGGTGGCTCGCCAGATCAAAATCTGATTTTATTGGATGGAATAACTGTTTATAATCCATATCATCTTGGTGGTGTGTTTTCAACATTCAATACGGATGCTGTAAAAGAGGCAAATTTTATTGCCGGTGGATTTCCTGCAAAATATGGTGGTAGAATGAGTTCGGTTTTGAGTATTGTTAACAGAGAAGGGAACTCTAAAAATTTTGAAGGACAGGGGAATATTTCTCTTATTTCAACTAAGTTGTTATTAGAAGGGCCAGTTCCAAAAGGATCGTTCATGGTCGCCGGAAGGAGAACATATTTTGATGGATTATGGGAGTTGATCAGAAAACCGATCAATAAAAAACGAGATGATAATCTACCACCTTTTCCATATTATTTTTATGATCTCCAAGGTAAAATAAATATAGATATTAATCAAAAACATAGAACGACATTTAGTGGTTTTTTCGGTGATGATGTGCTAAGCATTGAAGAAACAAGCACAGAGGGGACAAGAGAAGATTATGATTATTCTTATTCCAAATTTAATATTGATTGGATCTGGGGAAATAGGACTGTAAGTTTAAAACACCGCTGGATAATTACACCAAACCTAATTGGCAAATTTAGTTTAGCACAGAGTCAATTTCATTTTGATGTCGATATACAAGAAGAAAATAAATATTTTGATTCAGATTCTAATTTTATTTCTGAGAATATTAAGTTAAAGATTTTTGATAATATTACTGATGTTTCACCATTTGTAGATTTTGTTTGGTTTTTAAATGATAAAAATACAATTGAATTTGGTTCGTTTTACAAAAAAATTGACTTCAATTTGGGATTAACATTTGATTCAAAGAATTTGGTTGATATTTATTCTAAGCCATCTGAATATGGAATATATTTTCAAGACAAATTTCAACCAAATCCACTTTTGATGATCCAACCCGGAATAAGATTGACTCGTTATGAATTTAAAAATAAAACATATCCCGACTTTCGTCTAAATGGGAAATATTTTCTTTCTGACAAATTTGCAATAAATGCCGCCGTTGGAAATGTGTATCAATTTCTTCAAACAGGAAATCCTGAGACGGAAAATATGAGAATAATTGATTTTTGGTATCCAACTTTAAAAGACCAATCGCCAAGTATGGTTTACAGTTCAATACTTGGTTTGGAATATTGGTACGAAGAAAAAATTCAGATAAAACTTGAAGGATATTATAAAGATTTTAGTCATTTGATAACTTTAGATGATGGATTTATTGTGGCATTTGATAGTGTGAATAATTTTACAGAAGCTAATGGTTATGCTTATGGAGTAGAATTTTTAGTGAAAAAACAACTTGGTAGTTTAACTGGTTGGGTTGGTTATACTTATTCTGTTACAAGAAAAAAGGATGGCAATATTTGGTATCCACCTAAATATGATAAAACACATAATTTAAATATTGTAGCAAAATATGATATTGGGAATAAGTGGTATTTTACTTCCGCTATTGTGTTAAATACAGGGAATCCATACACACAAATATTGGGGAAAATTCATATGTTAGATGATCAGGCTTTAGATGTGGAAAATGATGGTGAAAAATATTATTTTGATGAAATAGATGTTTATGGAGAAAAAAATTCTGAGCGGTACCCTAACTATTTTCGACTTGATATTGGTTTTAACAAAAGAGGAAAATTGTTTAATTTTGATACAGAATTTTATTTTCATGTCATTAATGTAACGAATCATATGAATGTATTTATGTATTGGTGGATGGATAGAGATGATAAAGTTTATCGTCAACCAGTACCGATGTTTCCATTTTTCCCAAGTTTAGGAGTGAAATTTTATTTTTAATAAGTGAATAATATGAAGAAAATTATTTTAATAATATTAATGTTTTTAATGCTATACTCCTGTGGTGATTGGTCTCCACAAGAAGTGATAATTAATCACGAACCGATGCTAAATATTGTTGCTCATTTTAGTAGTACGAACACAAAAAATAATTTTGTCAAAGTTGCACATACTCTTTCAATAAGTGATCCAAGTGAAACAGAAACGGACAGTTTAATTACTGAATATTGGATAGATGACGAAAAGGGTGATACAATAGAGTGGAGCCATAATTATTTTAAACCAAATTATATTATTGAAGATGCTATTGTTTATGCGGTTAATTCTAATTCAGATACAATTCGTTTTAATTATTTGTCCGAAGGAATTTATCTACCAACAGATACGACTTTTCTGTTTGAAGCAAGCGAAGAATATCAATTGAATGTCGTTACAGATGATTTTGACAAAGCTACCGGCGATGTTGTAATTGCAGAAAAACCGGAATTTGTTTTGACAGATACGATTTTTCATTTAGACGACAATAGTTGGACAATTAAATGGTCTGATGCAACGAGTTATAGATATAATGTTGGAATGGAATTGGATTATAAATCATATCAGGATTACGGCGATTATTTTGAATATGAAGTTACGACTGAAGATACTGAATGGAATTATAATACAAGTGATTTTACTTTATTTGATCCGTTCGAAAATTGTGGGAGAGATACTTTAATTGTTTGGATGATTGTTCAATCGGTTTCTGAATATTACAATGAATATTTTAATATTGATAACAATATGGGGATGGGTTATATAACAATTGATGATTTTTATTTGAACTTAGAGAATGCATTGGGAACTGTAATTTCCAGTGCAAAATCTGATAGTCAGAGAGTTGTTTTTATTAAGTAGGATTATTTGTTTTATCGAAGGAGTTTTATTTGCCGAATTTAATACATTTTGTGTTCCTTCCAAAGCAGGGTCAATAAGTTCTTTTTGTGGATCATTTGTATTTGAAATTTTAAAAGGTGATGCGGTGTGGAATATCAATTCACAATCTTTCATTGCATTTTCAAAGGAACCATTTTTTAAAAGATCTGCTTCAAATACTTTTAATTTTCCATGACTATTTTTTGTAATATCAATTAAGTGTTTATATTTATCGGCATTGTCAATATTCCTAACCGTAAATCTTACTGTGTGATTTTTTTCCAATAAATATTTAATTATCCAAGAAGCAATGTAACCGCTTCCGCCTGTAACCAATATTGGTTTGTTAAAATTAATAGTTTTCATTGTGGCTCACTCTTATATTTATTTTTCTTAAATATAGAAATAAATTATTTAATAATGAAATAAAAATTTTTCAAACTATTTTTTGAAATATCATCAATTAAAATTCTGGTTGTAAAAAAGTTAATTTTGTTGTAAACTTGTAGAGTAAAATTAATTAGGAGAAGAAATGTGTGGAGTAGTTGGATATATTGGAAAAAATAATGGAGTTCCAATTATTATTGAGTGTTTAAAAAATTTGGAATACAGGGGATATGATTCTGCTGGAATTGCGGTAATAAATGAAAAAAAATTAAAGATAATTAAAAAACAAGGTAAGGTAGCAGATCTTGAAAAAGCAATTCTCGAAGGAGGCAGATCTTATATAGGAATAGGTCATACCAGATGGGCTACACATGGAGTACCTTCAGAAGAGAACGCACATCCACATCAAGATTGCACAGGCAAAATCGCTGTTGTTCACAATGGAATAATCGAAAATTATTTGTCATTAAAAGATATGTTGATTTCTGAGGGGCACAAATTTAAATCAGATACAGATTCGGAAGTAATTGCTCATTTGGTTGAAAAATATTATAGTGATGATATTTATAAAGCTGTAAAAGAATCAATAAAATTAATGGATGGTTCTTATGCAATTGCTGTGTTGCACAGTGATCACCCCAATCAAATTATTGCTACAAAAAATAAAAGTCCGCTAATTCTCGGTTTAGGTAAAAATGAAAATTTTATTGCATCTGATGTTCCAGCAATTTTAAAATACACAAATGATATAATATTTTTAGAAGATGGTGATTTATGTCAAATATTTAATAAAAATATTGTAATAAGAAATTCTAACGATAAAATTATTGATAGGCCAGTTAAAAAAATTGATTGGAATTATGAGATGGCACAAAAGAATGGATATGATAATTTCATGTTGAAAGAAATTTTTGAACAACCTAGAGCAATTCAAGAAACAATAATTAGTAGAATTTCTGAAGATAAAGGGAAAGTGTATTTTAAGGAAATAAACTTGAGCGATGAAAAAATAAGAAATATTAAGAGAATTGTTATTGTTTCTTGTGGCACTTCATGGCATGCGGGATTGATTGGTAAAATATTTATTGAAAAAATGGCAAGAATTCCGGTTACGGTTGAGTATGCTTCAGAGTTTAGATATAGTGAGCCGATAATTAACGAAAATACTCTTGTCATTGGAATAAGTCAATCTGGTGAAACAGCAGATACATTAGCGGCAATGAATGAAGCGAAAAAATATAAAAGCAGTATTATTTCAATTTGCAATGTTGTTGGAAGTTCAATTGCTAGAATTTCGGATGGTGTTATTTATACGCATGCCGGGCCAGAAATTGGTGTAGCTTCAACAAAAGCATTTACGACTCAATTGGTGGTTTTATATTTTTTCTCGGTGTTTCTAGCAAGGATCAATAGAAACATTTCTATTCCTCAAGCAATAATTAGAATGAAAGGAATCAGAAATTTACAAAGAGAAGTTGACAATGTGTTAAAATTGAATTCACAAATAAAAAAGTTAGCTGAAATATTTTACAAAAAGAAAAATATTCTATACATAGGAAGAGGTGTTGGTTTTGCAATTGCTCTCGAAGGAGCTTTAAAGCTTAAAGAAATATCATATATTCATGCAGAAGGATATCATGCGGGGGAAATGAAACACGGTCCAATAGCACTTATTGATAAAAATATGCCAGTTGTTGTAATAGCTTTGAAAGGAAGAAGGTACAATAAAATAATGAATAATATTGAAGAAATCAAATCTCGACACGGTGTTGTAATTGCTATTGTTACTGAAGGTGACGAAAGAATAAAAAAAATAGCTGATTATACAATTCCTATTCCTGATGTTAATGAATTTTTAAGCACTGTATTATCAATCATTCCATTACAATTGTTTGCATATCATATTGCAATAAAAAAAGGATGCAATGTAGATCAACCAAGAAATCTTGCAAAAAGTGTAACTGTAGAATAAACCGTGATTTAATTACAAATTCATTAATAAATCGCTTATAAAAAAATAGGAAAATAAACAAAACTTACTCTCCTATAATAGTAAATGTACTAAATGCAGATTGAAAAAAACTTAAAAGGTCGATTAAAACCTTTTAAGTTTATATTTTTTTCACATTATTTATTAACTAAAATCTCTGTCTTTAATAGTTTTACGTCTATTTTTTTTAGCTTTTTCAACGGCTAGATCAACCAATTCACGCACAACATCTGATAACACTTCTGGAACATT
>Ga0222702_1000165_pt1 | contig 18795 bp, 19 predicted proteins | sample AntAcemetage1504_FD_181152 | JGI IMG/M metagenome (GOLD analysis project Ga0222702, IMG submission 181152) | Saline water microbial communities from Ace Lake, Antarctica - #1504 | ecosystem: Environmental > Aquatic > Non-marine Saline and Alkaline > Saline | place: Antarctica: Ace Lake...
TGCAATTTGATGAACTTCTCTAAATCTGCCGGCCTGCCATCCTGGCCTGTAAGACTGTCGCAGAAGTGTATGTAATTGGGCCGGTAATAATCAAGAGTCCGGTAAGTCATGTCAGGGTCATGAAAGAGGGGGATAAGGCTGCTCTTGACTTCTGTCCCTTCGGTTAACCCGACAGTCTCCTTCAACAGGGGGACACGCCACTCATCGAGGCTCAGAACAACACTCCCTATATGGTCCACACCTAATTCAATGCACTTCTCCGCCTCCTGGGGCGTTTGAATTTCGTATATTTGAATAATCATGGCTTTAAAGTCCTCCCGGCCCTACCTTGGTGTGCTTTTTCTTTTTTCCTTTCGGCAAGCCTTAAATCCCGCCGGTCACAGGCCTCTTGGTTACGCCTTATCTCTTCTTCAGTTTCCAGAATCAGCCCAGGCACTTCAATGGGCCTGCCATCGGAACCAAGAGCCACAAAGGTCAGGTATGCGGAGCCAGTGTGGCGGATTTGTCCTGTCAGAAGGTCTTCGGTCTCGGCCCTCACGCCGATTTCTATGGAAGTCCTCCCAACTAAATTAATGCTCGCTCTGAGAGTGAGGAGATTTCCCACGTATGCGGGATGGTGGAAGTCGAGCCTGTCAATTGAGGCCGTAACGGCATTGCACCGGGTATGACGTGTGGCGACCACGCCTCCTGCAGTGTCAATAAGTTTCATGATCACACCTCCATGAACGTTTCCTGAAGGGTTGGCATCCTGGGGCATCATCACTTGTGAAGTGACGACCGCGCTCTCGCTCACTCGTTTTTCTTCCATCCTTGTCTCCTTATCCGTATGCAGGACCTCAGCCAGTTAACAGTTAAATCTTGTGACAAAAACACAAGAAAATCTTTAGCCTTTATTTTTTGCCGGCATCCGGCTCGGCTGCGAATTCAGCGCCCAACTGGCTCTCAAATATGGCCAGCCGGTTGATCTGGTTGGTCCCCTCATATATCTGTGTTAGCCGTACATCCCGGGCGGCCTTTTCCACCCCCTGGGAGTGGAGATACCCGTGGTCTCCCATAAGTTCCATGGCCGCGTTGCAGACCGACCAGGCCGTATCCGAGCAGAATACCTTGGCGATGGATCCGGCCGCCTGAAAGGGACAACGATACCTCACCGCCTGCCACACTGTGGCCCTCGCGGCGGATAATTGAATCATCATGTCCGCCAGTGCAAGCTGAACGTCCTGGTACTGAATCAAGGGCCGGTTGCCGAGGCGGGTCTTGTTGCAGAAGCCGATCGCGTGCTCAAAGGCCCCCCGGGCCATGCCAAGTGCCATGGCTCCCACCACAGGCCTTGAGAAGTTAAGGACGTTGCGGTTGATGGCCCAGCCCGCGCCAACCGATCCGATTACCCGGTCGTCCGGCACAAACACGTTTTCGAGAATCAGCTCGGAGGCATCGGATGCCCTTTGCCCCATCTTACACTCACTCCTTCCCACTGAAAATCCATGCATCCCCTTGTCTAACAGAAAGCATGTCCAGCTCTCAAGCCCCCTCTCCTCGATTGCAGCAAAAAGTGTGACCCATTTTGCAACAGCGCCGTCCGAGATAAAGCATTTGCGACCATTGATACGCCAGCCCCCCGATACCTTCCTGGCCCGACAGGTGATTCGAGCAGATTCCCCGCCTTCCGTATCCTCCACGTCGGACCCTGCCGCAGGCTCCGTGATGGCAAAGGCTGCCATAGAGGCCTCACCGGACCTTATTTCCCGGTAGATTCTTCGCATCCACCCGGTTATCACACCCACTTTACCACACACAAAAAGAGGCGCCATTCCCAGGTCATGGGCAAGGAGCGACAGCCCCAAGCCTCCGCAAGCGGCACAGAACTCCTCGGCCTTGAGAGCCGGCCCTATGAGAAAAGATGTGGCAAGGGAAGACCACTTCATGGTCCCAATAGGCCACGGCATGAGCTCCGTCTGGAACCCCCGTTTCGCAGACTTCAGAAACAGCGCCCGTACATCCATTGACTTGGGATTCAGATCGGCTTCCAGGCCAAAGGGTGCGATGTGCTTCCGTGCGAACCTCCGGTACCGCCGTCTGAAGGCCTGCATGGGCAACGGAAGGGTGTGGGTATCGCGCTCCCACAGGCTTCGCGGTTTGGCGTCATACATAAGCCTTCCAAGATATCCTCCAGCGCAATCCCTTCCATGGCGAAAGAAATTCCTCTGCAGTAGAACGTACGGCATATCAGCACTGAGTAAAACCTCTTCTGTAGATCCCAAAACAGCTGAAAAATACCTCTTTTTGTGGAAATCAAGGTGCTTGCAGGTTTTGTGAAGGGTGGAGTGAGTTGCCTATTTGGTACAAAATAGGCAAAAACGCGCTTTCAGGGAAGCAAGAGTAGGACTTAACTAATTGAAAATACTTAAAAATGGTCGGGACGGAGAGATTTGAACTCTCGACCCCCTGAACCCCATTCAGGTGCGCTTCCAGGCTGCGCCACGTCCCGCATTTTGTAGAATCATATTATAACACCCTCCCCCTTTGTCAAGGGATAAAATTGACCAATTGACAAAGCTACTTGTCAGTTCATCCAAATATGAATATGATGGGTCAGATTAAGAGGGTGGAAAAGCTTTTTGACCAAGATTTTAGGTGTAATCAATGAGTCGTCCTGATTGTATCAGTAATCGTAATATTCGAATCATAGCCACCTATGTCCAAAACAGGGTGGGTAGTCACAAATCCCTATTCGAAGGGCTTTCCTACCCTCGGGATCAATACCTTTCAGCAGAGGATTTCTTCCTGGATGAAGATGAATGGACCACTTACGACAACTATGAGCGGATCTTCAGGAAGGGGAAGGAGCTTGTTGATGAACCTGATTTCTTTTTTAACTGCGGCGCATCTTCGGCCAGCCTCCGTTCATGGGGTCGATTCCATTACTTTGTGAGGGTCTTCGCCTCTCCTAATGACGGGTTTAAGAAGGTACCTTTTTTTAACAAGAACTTTGATGACACCAAACAAATCGAGGTAATCCTGCCTCCCACCTACAATCACCGGTCAAGAAAATTCAGGACCATTCTGAAGGTCCAATTCCACAACGATATTGATCCCAACAGCGATTATATAGGTGATCCATACTTGAGAGGTATCCTCTCCTCTATCCCGACCATTTGGGGGCTGGCTCCGGCTGCAATCCGGCAAACCGTGAACGCATACAATCCCGAGATCCTCTTCAGCCAAGAACCTGAGTTCATCCAATACGGGCTGGATGTCAAAGTGGAAGACGGTATCATGACCCTGAGAGACCCAAACAAAGGCCAGCGTATCCAAGTAGGAAAAAAGATCTTTCTTAAGCCTGAGATGATCAATGGCCAAGAGATTTTCTTGGGGAAATACACAAAGAAGCCTCCTGATTACCAACCCATCCACAGTGATCAAAGAGAAGCGGTTCTTATCACAGAGACCATCAAATTCAATGATCGGGTGCTCCTCACGGCTGGAGAAATCTTTATGGCGCCCTATTTTATCCTGGATATCTCATATGACCGGGTATCCACTTTCCACCGAATGTCCCAGTTATGGAGGAGAGGGGACGGGAGGGGTTCGGGACAGGAATTAATCGAGACTATCAATCAGCTTAGAAGGAGTATGGGCGCCAGGAATGAGGCCTATGTTGAGCTCGAAAAGACCGTCAAAGAGCTGGTAGCGGCCAAGGCCCGTTTAGATGAGCACAATAGAGAGCTGGAAAACAGGGTCGACGAGCGAACTTCTGAGCTGCGCAAGGTTCAGCAGGATCTCCTACGGCTAAATCGCGGCCTCGAGGCAAAGGTCAAAGAACAGGTAACCCAGTTGGAACGTTATAATGAGCTGCGCCGTTATCTCTCTCCCAAACTTGCGGAGCAGATCTTAGCCAGTGAGCATGCACTTGGGACGGAACCGCAGAGAAAAATGATGACCGTGATATTTACCGATATCCGGGGATTCTCAAATCTCACGGATAGCTTGGAGCCAGAGGAGCTGTTTCGACTCTTAAGCAGATACCACTCGGAAATGATAAAAATCGTCCACGTCCACGACGGAACACTGAACAAAATAGTGGGGGACGGCCTACTCATATTCTTTGGTGATCCGATCCCGATGGAGGATCATGCAGAGCGAGCAGTTCATATGACAATGGATATGCAAAAGAAAATTGCTGACCTGTCAGATGAATGGAACCAGTATGGCCACAAATTGGGTGTGGGTATAGGTATCAACAGCGGATTTGTGACTGTAGGCAATGTTGGTTCAGACGCGTACAGGGACTATACTATAATAGGAAACCAGGTCAACGTGGCGTCGCGTCTTGAAACGTCTGCCAAGGCAGGGCAAATTTTGATCAGCCAGAGGACATACAGCCTGGTAAAGGGGCTGATCGAGGTGGAAGAGATGGGTGACATAGAGGTAAAAGGGATCCACAATCCAATCAAAACCTATAGTGTGTTGTGGCGATAAAGGTCATTAGTCATTTGGCTTCGCCGTCATTCGCTTGTCATTCGGTGGTCTTTGGTTATTAGTTATTCGTTATAAGTGGTTGTGACTGCTTGTTCATGTGTTGTTTGCCTAAAAATTGGACATGTGACGTGGTTGAAAACCCACTGCTCTGAATTAATATTCTTTTTTTGCTACTCGACGACTCAACTATTTGACGAGTTTTCCTATTAGAACAGATCGTCCAGATCTGAATCTCCTCCTCCCGGCATTTCACCATGCTCCTGCAGATATTGCTGGATCAGTTCACTCTCTCTCTGGGAGTACATCTTATCTTCTTCAAAATTAAACCATGCCGCCGAACTCCCATCTTCCAGGTCTTCAAGGAGACCCTTTCTTAAATCAGGGGTCCCTTTTATGGCTAAGATGTTTTTGTCTTCATCGTATAGCTGATAAACCCCTTCTGCCTCCGGAACCTGGGCGATATGCTCTTCGTTAAAGGCCAATATTTTTTCAGGGGGAGGGGGATTGCAGTTCAAATAAAGACGCAGGTCGCACTGGAGACAGCGCTTAGCCTCCTGCAATGCCTGGTCATCAGCTAAACCGAGGGAGACCTCTTGAAATCCTTCCTTCCTCGATACCAGGTCAATTTCAGACGACTTCCCTTTTTTCACAGGACACCCTGAAACTACGACTAACAAATAACAATTAACTCAGCTCCCCTATGCCTCTTCTTTGGCCATAACAGCAGCACCGACAGCGGCGCCAAATTCAGGCTCATCAGGAATATACAGGTTTTTCACCCTTAACTCTCGTTGCATTGAATTAATAAGGGCGGGATTTCTACCCACACCTCCGATCATGGAGACGATGGCCTTATTCTGACCAAACCCGGTCAGAACCATTCCCTTGCCTATGATCTGGCCGTCTTTCATAATAATCGTCTTGGTGTTCTTGGCACCACAATCGATTCCTGCAGATATCATTTTTATCAAACCCCCATTAAATTGAAGTTTGTCGGTTGAAGGTTTTCAGAGAATGATTCAATCAAAAATCGCCAATTATTACAATTATTAATTTGATCTGTCCCCTTCTTCAGCCCCAGGCTTTTCAGGAATATGTCCTGCCTTCCGGTCTTTGGCGGAGCCTTACATGGGTAAGTGTTGTTATAGGGTGGTAGATCATTGCCGCTCTAAAGGGTTTTTGGACATGACGGATTTTATATGATAGACTTATCGTGTTTTATAGTGAATGGGTTTATAAATTCTTTAAATAAAGGAGGGTAATATGAGTAATAGATTTTCCAGTTCACCTGTTATTCGAACAATGCTTCCCTCGGATCTGGACCGAATAGTTAAAATAGACATAAAGGTTCTGGGGAAACCAAGACCCGAATATTGGGAAATGAAGCTTGATGGTCTCGTAAAAAGTCTCCAAGGCCGTCACTCCCGCGAACGCGGGAGTCCATAAATGGTTAATTTTCCTGGATTCCCGCGTTCGCGGGAATGACAAAAACGGGTCATTTCCAACTTTTTACGAGTTTGTCAAGCTTGAGTTAATGGAAAAACGCTCGCAGATTGCCTCCCTTGTTGCTAAATTGGATGGTAAGGTGATTGGTTTTATTATCGGCGGCACAAGCAGGTGGGAATATGGCGTTCCGGAAAATATTGGATGGATTGATACCATTGGCGTAGACCCTGACTACCAAAGAAAGGGCATCGCAAAGATCCTGTTCACGGAAATGACTAATAACCTGAAGAAAGTGGGTGTAGATACCATGTATACATTTGTAACGCGGCGGGACTGGAAGCTCTTGAAATTTTTTAACAGTATAGGTTTCCAGAAGGGTGATATGATAAATCTTGAGTTAGATATTTAGTTTTGATATAGCCGCCCCGGTTAAATAAATGCAAAAGAGATTTAACGGGGTAAACAAAAAGGCACAAGATACACAAAAAGTCAAATCATTCCGCCTGGAAGAGTATTAATCTTTGCCTATTCCTCTGACTCGGGTTCGGAAGAGGGTGGGGGAGAATATAGCGCTTTGGTTAAAACGAAAGCTGCTTGTAGTGCCGATGTAGGGCAAAGCGGAAAGCATTCTTTGCAGTCCCAGCACTCCTTAGCGGCTATTTCCGGGATGAAACTGATCTCTTTCCTTGTTCCTCTGTCAACGAATCCAACAGCGTTCTTCTTTTTGACCTCAGCACAATATCTGACACATAGACCACAATGAATGCAAAATGAGGCCTCTTTTTCAAAACGGTCTCTGTCTGCGCCATACTCTTGAGCCAGATTCTGCAATTCCACGGAATCCGGCGCATGAGCCATCAATAGCTCTATAATCATTTTGCGAATTCTGTCTATCTTATCAGATCTGGTTGTTACTACCAGATTTTCTTCTGCGAGATAAACGCAGGAAACAACGAGCTTTTTCCAACCGCGCTCTTCTACCTCTACAATGCAAAGTCGGCAACCCCCGTAAGGTTCTAATTTCTCGTGGTAACAGAGTGTGGGTATAGATATCCCCGCACTTCGGGCGGCCTCCAGGATGGTCATCCCTTCTCTTGCTTTGACTTCTTTTCCATCAATCTGTAAAAGGATTTCACTCATTTTTTCTTTCTCTTTCTGATTATTCTTTCTTCTTCAGGGATAGGAGACGGAACAGGCTCGCCGGAAATCTTTGTCACCGCACCAAAACGAGGGGGGCAAACTTCGAAGCAGGTTCCGCACTTTGTACATTTCTCCTGGTCCACTATATGGATCTTGTTCTTACCACCATCGATGGCCTCGGCAGGGCACTTTCTAAGGCAAATCATACATGCCTTGCACTTAGCAGGATCTATATAGAACGAGATCAGCTCTTTGCAGGAGAGCGCCGGGCACCTCTTCTCATTGATATGTGCCTCATACTCATCTCTGAAGTAGCGTAACGTACTTAGAAACGGGTTTGGGGCACTCTTACCCAAAGCACAAAGGGCAGCTTCTTTGGCTGTTTCGGCTAACTCCTCTAAAAGCTCGATGTCGCCCTCTCTTCCCTTTCCTTTGGTGATATTGGTAAGAATCTTATGCATCTGTCTCAGGCCTTCACGGCATGGGACACATTTACCGCACGATTCATCCGTGAGGAAGTCAATAAAGTACCTGGCGACATCAACCATACAGGTATCTTCATCCATTACAATCATCCCACCAGACCCCATCATTGAACCGGCCTTGGTGAGCTCATCAAAACCAACTTCCAGATCCAACAGTTCCTCAGGGATACATCCTCCGGACGGCCCCCCGGTCTGGACTGCTTTGAATTTTCTGCCGTTAGGGATCCCACCGCCTATCTTGAAGATAATATCCTTCAGGGGCGTGCCCATGGGGACTTCCACAAGGCCGGTATTGGTTATCTTACCGACCAGGGAGAAAATCTTCGTGCCCTTGCTTCCTTCAGTTCCAAATTGAGCAAACCAGTCAGCGCCTTTATTGATTATAAGCGGCACATTCGCCCAAGTCTCAACATTATTCAACACGCTGGGTTTATCCCAAAGGCCCTTGATGTTGGAGCGGATATACTTCGGTCGGGGTTCTCCTACCCTGCCTTCCAATGCCGTCATCAGAGCAGTCGATTCACCACAGACGAAAGCGCCGGCCCCCTGGTGCACAATGACTTTGAAATCAAAGCCTGAGCCAAGGATGTTTTTCCCAAGAAAACCATACTCCTCAGCCGTCTTGATAGCAATGTTCACATTCTCTACTGCGAGGGGGTATTCCTGTCGAACGTAAATATAGCCCTCGTGAGAGCCGATGGCATAGGCTCCGATGGTCAACCCCTCAAGGATTGAGTGAGGATTCCCCTCGAGAAGGCTCCTATCCATATAAGCGCCGGGGTCCCCCTCGTCTGCATTGACTATCACATATTTTATTTCGTCAGGGGCATTGCGGGTCCCTTCCCACTTTCTCCCTGCGGGAAAGCCGCCACCTCCCCTCCCTCGAAGGTTGGATTTCTTGACTTCCTCCAATACGTCTTCGGAGGTCATCCCGGAAAGAGCTTTGGCTAACGCGGAATAACCGTCAATTGCGAGATAGTCATCGATGCTCTTAGGATCAATATTACCGTTGGAGCCAAAAACAAGCCGCTTCTGGTGCTTGTAGAAGGGGATTTCAGATTCATGAATTATCTTTTCATTGGTGTCGGGGTCGGTATAGAGTAAACGCTCTACGACCTTTTTTTCCTTTATCGTCTCGGAGATAATCTCAGGAACATCCTCGGGCTTTATCTGGAAATAAGATATTTCCTCAGGGCGATTAATGATGATAGGACCCCTCTCACAAAAACCATGGCAACCAGTCCTCCTGATGTCCACCTCATCACTTAATCCTTGTTTTTGTAGCTCCTCTTCAATACGCGCAGCAACTTCTCCACTACCAGTAGCATTGCAAGCAGATCCGGAACAGAGTGTAATACAAGGTTTATTCGGGTCTCTTTTCGACAAGATGCCCTTCCTGAATTCTTCCAATTCAGCGGGCGAATTTATCCGCGACATAATTTTATCCTACTCATAGTTTTTTAACACGTCTGCTGTCTCGGCCGGCGCCATCTTACCGTGGGTCTTCCCATCGATTTCCATCACCGGTCCTAAAGCACAGCAGCCGAGGCAGTTAACAGTTTCCAGACTGAACTTCAACTCCAAATCCGTTTCGCCAGGTTTAATTCCAATCAGGTCTTGCACCGTATCGAGGACGCGCGTCGCACCACGAACATGACAGGCAGTACCCACACAAATGTGAACTTCATGACGTCCTTTAGGAACGAGACTAAAGGCTTTATAAAAGGTAGCTATATGCAATATCCGGGTTAAAGGAACTTGTAATTTTTCACTGACCCTCTCCAATCCCTTTTTAGGAAGCCAACGATTTTCGCTCTGAATCTCTAATAATACTTGAATTAGTGAACTGGCTTCGCCCTGATGTTTATCAATAATCTGATCGATTCTATCGTTATCCATAGTCGCTTTCCTAATCTTCTTCTTTCCCTTAATCCACTGCCTGCTCTTTCACCTTAGGCGAGAGCATAGCACTTCCGGGTTTCATCGTACCTGACGAGTCCTTGTCTCGATGAACTTTTCATGTGTCTTGATATTTCAGACGGGTTTAGTCTTAAAATCTCGGAGAGTTCTCCGGTTGAAAGGGGTCTTTCCCGCAGGTGTAACATGATTTGGCTTATTGACAATTTATCACCAATTAATTCTTCAAATAACCTGTTTACCTTGTCACTAATGAAAAATTTATTATACTCTTCTTCCGACTTAACAGGTACTCTCAGCTTCTCCCTTTCCACCAGCTTAATGTAGGGAACTAATTTGCTGGCTGCTTCAAGTTTGAACTTCAATTCATTTTCGTCTATTCCTTCACTCTTGCCAAGTGGTCCTAACTCCTTCACCTTCTTGATAAAATCATTAGAAGCTTCAGCCAAAAGGCCTCCATCAGCGGCAGACATAAATTCAATCCTTAGCCTTTCCGGGTTCAGGCCTATGTGTTTCATTATTTTCCTACATAAATGCGTATTACTTAAGGCATCGTAATTTCCATGAGTAACATAATTACATTCATTCAGCCGGCAAGCACCAATAAACACGCCGTCTTGTCTATTTAAAAAGGCTCTGAGTATAAATTCAAGGTCGATTCTACCGGAACACATGACCCGAATAAGCCTCATTTCCGTTGTATATTGCAGTCTGGAAACTCCAGCCAGGTCAGCAGCGCCGTATGCTCACCAATGGCATACAAAACCTAATACTCTTGGTTTAAATTCAAGACCTGTACTCATTTGTTCTCATCTCCTTATACTGGTTTCTGGATACTGGATACTGGATACTGGTTTCTGGATACTGGATACTGGAAGGCGCTTCTTTTTTTATCCAGTATCCAGTATCAAGCATCCAGTTACACATCTCCAACCGCCGCATCCATTTGTTGTATGATCTCTTCCTCTGGAACTGCTGCGTCAATTTGGTTCAAAAGTTCTTCATCGGTAAAGTGCTTTAGAAAAATAGCATTTGTCGGGCACTTTGCGTTACAGAGACCATCTCCTTTACAGAGAACAGGATTAACCCATGCCTTTTTGCCCTGTGGTGTCTCACGAAACTCTATAGCGCCATAAGTGCAGGCTGAGATACATGCCCCACACGATACGCAATCGTTCTCTTTTACCTCGCAAACAGAACCTGAGGCGGTGACGGTATCGTGTGAGAGAAGCGTTAAGACCCGGCCGGCAGCGCCATAAGCCTGGTTAATGGTTTCCTGTATATGCTTAGGATAGTGAGCTGTCCCACACAGGAAAACGCCATCTGCAGCAAACTCAACAGGTTTTAGTTTGACATGGGCTTCTTTAAAAAAATCATCCGGGCTCAAAGTTACCTTGAATAATCCGGCTACTTCGTTGGTTCCTGCAGAGGGAATAACAGCGGCAGCCAAAGAGAGCACGTCGGCATCTATAGCAAGCTTCTGACCTAAGACGGGATCGGTCGCGGTAACCCTTATAACGGGCCTACCTTCTACTGTAGTCGCTTCCACCTGGGGCCCCGCATCCGGCTCATAACGGATGAACTTTACATCCTTTTCTGAGGCTTCCCGGTAATAATCCTCCATAAGCCCATACGTTCTCATATCCCGAAAGAGAATGTAAATATCCATTTCGCGGTTAGTCTCTCTCAGTTTCAAGGCGTTCTTTACAGCATGGCTGCAACATACCCTGCTGCAGTAATTTCTGTCCTCATTTCTGCAGCCTACACACTGGATCATCACCAGACTCTGAGCGTTAATCACCCATTCGTCTCTTTTGGCGATGTGCTCCTCCAACTCAAGGTGGGTCATTACCCTGTCATCTTCGCCATAAAGGTATTCGGTAGGTTTATATTCATCAGCGCCTATAGCAATGACGGATGCACCATGTTTTATCTTTTTGACGCTGCCTTCAGTTTCCACCGTGGTGACGAAATTCCCCACGTAACCGGAAACATCTGTGATTGTGGCTTCATGGGATACATGTATCAAGGGGTTCTCATAAACCGCGCGTATCACATCATTCAAATATGCTTGAACATCCATTCCTTCCAGGGTAGTGCTAATTCTTCGAGCAACCCCTCCTAAGTCTTTATCCTTTTCCACCAGGTGGACCTCATGTCCCTGGTTGGCTATGGAGAGCGCACAGGTCATGCCGGCTATACCGCCACCAACCACTAAGGCCCTATTATTTACCGGCAGATCAAATTCCTGTAATGGCTCCAAATAGCGAGCTCGCGCTACCGACATCCGGGTAATATCCTTTGCCTTTTCAGTGGCCTCTTCCTTTTGCTTAGAATGGACCCAGGAGCAATGTTCTCTAATATTCGCCATTTCACAGTAATATTGATTAAGTCCCGCCTCCCGAATGGTGTCCCGGAATAAGGGTTCAAGGGTCCTGGGGGAGCAGGCAGCGATAACCACTCGATTGAGCCCTTTTTCCTCTGCCATGTCTGTTATTTCCTGGGCAGAATTGGTGGCACATGAAAATAGCTGTTCCTGTGCGTAGACAACATTGGGTAAGGTCAAGGCATATTCAACTGTGGAAGGAACATCTACCACTCTTCCGATATTAGCCCCACAATGACACACAAAGACTCCTATCCTTGGCTCCTCTTTGGAGACATCCTTCTCCGGCGGATATATCCTTTCTTTGGCCAGATTCCCTCTCCTGTAATCAAGGAGTTCACCACACTGGGAGCTGGCCGCGCTGGCGGTAAAAACCGACTCGGGAATATCTGTAGGGCCCTGGAAGGCTCCGCTGACAAAGATTCCAGGCCTGGTGGTCTCCATAGGGTTAGATTGTGTTGCCTCGCAGAATCCGTGTGAATTGAGTTCGATTCCAAACGTATCTGCCAGTTCCTTATTATTGGCAGGAGGGTTCAATCCAACGGACAATACCACCATATCGAATTCTATCTCTTTTACGCCTTCGTCGGTGGTCGCATATCTTAAAAAAACATTCTTGCTTTCCGGATCCTCTCTTGAAATTGACGCGTAGCTTCTAATGAATTCAACCCCGGGTAGCTGTTCTGCTCTCTGGTAGTATCGTTCAAAGTCCTTACCAAAAGAACGAATATCATTATGGAATATGGTGCATTCCGCATCTGGATCATGATCCTTTGTCAAAATTACCTGTTTCTGGGTATAGGTGCAGCATACGCCTGAACAATAGCTGTTATCACCCGGTGTAACCCGTCTGGAACCGACACATTGAATCCAGGCTATTTTCTTGGGATGCTTATTGTCGGAAGCACGCAGCACCTGACCTTCGTACGGCCCGGTGGAGGATAACAGACGTTCATAGTCCATACTGGTGATTACGTTCTGCATCTTTCCGTAGCCATATTCATCTTTCACCTTAGGATCAAATGGCTCTATACCGGAAGACAGAATGATCGCCCCTACACTTATTTCTACCTTCTCCGTCGTTTGATTGAAATCTATGGCTTCATTCTGACAGACGCTTTCGCAAATACGACATTTTTTCTCTTTTAGGTAAATACAGCTTTCATCAATATATGAGATAAGAGGAATTGCTTGAGAGAAGTATATATGGACAGCTTTATTCGCCGATATTCCCTGATTAAATTGATCCGGGTATTCGACCGGGCAGTATTCTGCACAGGTCGTACAGCCCGTGCATTTTTCCTCTATAATGTATCTGGGTTTCTTGGTCAGGGTGACCTTAAAATCTCCCGCTTTCCCTTCTACACTGTCAACTTCAGTATAGGTCAGAACCTCTATATTTGGATGCCGGCCGACCTCGACCAGTTTCGGTGAGAGAATTCACATGGAGCAGTCATTGGTGGGAAAGGTCTTGTCAAGCTGGGCCATATGGCCCCCAATGCTCGGCGTTTTCTCAATCAGGTAAACTTTAAATCCAGCAGTGGCAAGATCAAGAGAGGCTTGAATACCGCTGACTCCTCCACCGAGAACCATAACATCGCCAAAATCAGTGTCCGCGAAACTTTTACAAAGCTGTTCAATTTGTTCTTTTTCCACTTCTCTATTTCCTTATCAGAGTTCTAATATTCACTAAATAACTTCCTGTATTATCTCCGTAATGTCCTTAATCTCTATCTTTTCGTCGAAACCCATGGTTATCCTGCTATCTTCAAGCATGGTAATGCAATATGGGCAGCAAGTAACCAGCAACTCAGCCCCAACCCCGATCGCCTGTTCTAATCTGAGGTCGCCGAATCTTTCACCCTTTTGAGTTTCCATCCAAACCCTGCCGCCCCCCCCTCCGCAACAGAGACTATCTACGCGCGACTCAGGCATCTCATTCAACTCTAAACCAGGTATTTTTTTTAAGACTTCCCGGGGTTCGTCATATATGCCGTTATGTCGACCGAGGTAACAGGGGTCATGATACGTTACTTTTTTCTTATATTTTTTGGTGAAATCAAGCCTTCCCTCATTCATAAGCTCGAATAAATACTGGGAGATATGAATCACCTCAAAGTTTACCATAAATTCAGGATACTCGTTTTTGAAGGTGTGATAGCAATGAGGGGAAGAAACAAGGATCTTCTTCACTCCATTATCGATAAACGTTTTGATATTTTCCTTGGCTAAGCGCTTGAATAATTCCTCGTCACCCGTCTTGCGGACGCTCTCTCCACAGCAATTCTCCTTGGCGCCCAGTATCCCGAAATCTACCTCTGCTGAGTTGAGAATTTTTGCTGTGGCAGTGGCGACCTTTTTCAATCTCGGGTCATAGCTCGGGTAGCAGCCGGGGAAATATAAGATTTCCATGCCCTCGGTGAACGTTTTTACGGAAAGGCCTTTTGCCCAATCTGCCCTCTTTTTTCGTTCTTCACCAAGGGGGTTGCCTTCGCCAATGAGGCTTCCGATCGCGGTGCGGACAGGTTTGACAGAAGCCGGAAAGACCCCGTATTCCGTGGCAACCCTGCGTAAGGCTATCCCGGATTCTATCTGTTGTACGTCCCTGGGGCACTGCTGAGGGCATCTTCCGCACGTCGTACAAAGCCACATCTCTTCACTTTCTATCTCTGTAAAACCGAACGTCGCCTGTCGGACAAGCTTGCGCATACTGAAGTTTCTAACCCTATTCCACGGACAAACCGTATCGCATAATCCGCACTGAAAGCATCTTTTAAAGGCTTCACCACCGCTCTCTTTTATGACATCGATGATCTCTTTGTAGTCGGCTACATTCTCCACTGTCTTTCTTAAACCCCTTGTTTCGCCTTAATGTCTTAGTCCTTCTTTGACATGGACATTCGGGCAACGGTATCAATCATCTTTTCCAATCCAAATTTATTTGCCAATGCTTCCAATCCGATCTCCATTTCCTCCTGCTCCACTTCTTCTTCGACTTCCTCTTCCCTTTCTTCGTAAGTCAGGGCATCAGCCAAGCACCACTGAACACACAAGGGCTCTTCTAAATCAGGATCGGATTCACACATATCACATTTCAGAGGCAGACCGGAATCGGGTTCTTTGAAAAGATCTCTGGATGGGCAGGAAGCCCTGCAGAAGGCGCATTCGTCGTATTCCTTTCCGTCAATCGTGTATTTGTCTCTACCCATACATTCGGATGCAGTATACTCACCCGCGTATACAGGGACATATACGTCTTTTAGTGGATCACGAATCACCCGGATACGAGACCTCGCCGGATTATTGCTGCTATATTTTGGCGCAGCGTGAAAAGCGGAGCAGATTACCTCACATGCCCGGCAACCATTGCATTTATCAACATCAATTTTTATTGTTTTAATTATTTTCTTTTCTTTATCACCCACGGCTACACCTCCTTCTCTTTTTCCGCCGAGGTCTCTTTGGAAGGTGTATCACCATTATCTGAATAGACCCCCCTCTTTTCGAAGTCTTCGAACACGTAATCCAAACCTAATTCTTGTAAAGACTCTCTCGTAGGAATACCCTGATTATTCCACCCCTTAAATTTGTAATACGTATCTAAGAGCTCCTGTTCAAGCTCGGGAAATCTTTTCTTCCAATGGTTTTCAGGCGGCTTATCATCTTTTCTTCTCATACCTCTTCTTATATTGATGGCTCTCACTAAAGTCCGGTATCTTTTGGCACCTTGCGTCAGTTTTTCTTCATCCATATCGATTCCGGCCCCTGACGAGATAAATTTCGGGTAATTGTGTATATGATACGGAGGTTTCAGGGGGAATGACGACAACCCGGCGCACATGCCGAGGGCGTCATCGATGTAGTGCATCCTCTCTTGCCAGTCAACAATTTCACAGCACATTTGAACAGTTGGGTAATATGGGATTGAGTTTTCTCCACGTAGTTCCCAGTCCAAAAAATATTGCTTAAACTTTTCATCAGGAACCTGGATCCAGTCCTTTACAAACTCTTCCCTCTCCTCTCTCGTAGGAAAAGGTGCCTGGGGGAAATTCCCCTCAATTTGGGTAATGTTTATCTTCTCACCGGTGGCATACATAAGGAAATACATGGGATTCAGCATTGATAGTTTGAGAGGCAGCTGTTCATGTTTCTTAATATTATTATGGGCATAGTTTTCGGCGCCGTTTCCAATCTCTTGGGCCGCCCAATACGTACCATTGGCTAAAACATCTCCTATCCCTTCCCGCCGAACAATTCTGTCAAGTAACCAGTAAAATCTCCCCTCGTTATCAGACGGCATTCCAGGAAAATCATCATCAATTAATATGCCGTTTTCGTAAAGCTCAAGGGCGAAGGCCATAACTTGCGGGGTTGAGTATCCGTCCACTCCATATTCCGTAGCGCGTTGTGCGATTTTTAAACCAAAATCCAGGTCTGAATAGGCCGCCAGCGTATAAGTAAGTTTCGAAAAGCATTTCATCATGTATGTTGGAAGTCCCGGCAAGGAAAGTGTTGCCCCGCATTTCATCGGACAGTTATAGCAGCTTATTAACCGCGTCCGCGCACTTTCCAGAGTCTCCATCCATTCTTTCGCGATTTCCTCGGTCCAAAAGCCCTTTCTGCGGGTGCGGGAATTTCCCCACATGAAATTCTCGGTGTGCCACTTCTCATCATGGACTGCCATTTCTTGCGGTGATCCAAGCCCCGTTAAAATGGCCATGACCCCCGGAACCGGATTTTCATTTCGGAATTTTATGTATGCCAACACTTCATTGCAAAGCTCCATGTATTCAGCCGGTTGGGCAACATTGATGTCCTTTGTCCCGCGAACAACGATCGCCTTTACATTTTTGTCTCCCATAACGGCGCCAATTCCTAATCGGCTGGCACTGGACCTGCCCTGCTCGATGGAGGCAAAATAGACCCTGTTTTCACCAGCCAGGCCGATAGCCGCCACCTGGGCTTTCGGCTCCTCCAACTCCTCTCGAATAAGTTCTGCAGTTTCAGTAGCGCCCTTACCCTGCAAATGAGAGGCGTCACGTATTTCTACTTTGTCATTGTTTATCCACAAATAAACCAGATTAGGGGACTTGCCGCGAAAGATAACTTTGTCATAACCGGCATACTTTAATTCCGGCGCCCAAAATCCCCCCATCATTGAAAATGCCATTAACCGAGTCTGAGGAGAAATGGTAGAAACAATGGTACGATTACAACCGGTAGCAGGTGTACCGCATAAAAGACCGGCGCTGAATATGAGCAGATTATCCGGAGAAAAGGGTTCAACTTCAGGGGGAACCCTATCCCATAATATCTTGGCGTTCGTCCCCAGACCCCCCAGATAAAGCTCGGTGTCTCTTGGGTCAGTTGCTACCCTCTCAATGTTTCCTCGGGTTAGATCAACTTCTAAATTAAACCCTGTCTCTGCGTACCTCATTTTTTCCCCTTCTATATTACCTGAATCCGTGACATGCTTCTTGATTCATCATAGGTTGCAGGCACTTAACTCAAAACGACCTTCACCCGTCGGGTGAAGGTCGAAATTGCTTAAATTGCTGAAGTTATTTTTCTATGCATTATGAGAGGCCAGACGTCGAGACGACAGCGGCAGTCAAGAATCCAGCTCTTTCCTCAGATTAATAAAATTACTCCGGTCAAAACCCAATGTCTTGAAAAACGACAAAAGATCTACAGAATCCCAGCGGACAGACGTATATATATCGTTTATACCCTTTTTGCGATAGACCTCCAATATCTCTTCCGCCAACCGCTTACCGATCCCCCGGCCCATAAACTTCGGCGCCACACCGAGGGTTGCAATCCAGGCACCCTTTTCAAGACCAAATCCCCCGAATACGATGTAACTGATCATGAAACCTACAACTCTGCCATCAACCTCGGCCACAAAGCTGACATCCTCATCTTTTCGGACCTGTTGTTCAATAATCTGTCTGAAATCAATCGTTGGGGATGATTTTGTGATGGCCGACTGGATCTGGCTTATATCAGAAGCATCCTCTGCCTTGATTTTTCTTATCTGCAAATTTTCCAATAGTTCATCCATAGGGCAACTTTATTTAATCAACCCTTATAATTTTTACTCTGCACCCCACCCAATCAGGTGGGAGATACACACGTCCACTATTACCGCTTAATTTAACGACCTTTTCCACCATTTCTTCGCCATAGACTTCTAACTTGACCTTCCCTCTCAATTTCCCGGGAGCGTCTTTTTTCTCATTTTTTAATTTCTTTTCGTCGGGCATTTCTGCTAAGCTTCTTTCACTGTCCATGTGGGACTGAAATAAACAGCAACTATCTGATGTGAATGCTATTTTAGAATTTATTATGATTAGCGGCAAGAAAAAATATGGTTACAATTTAGCTATAAAGTAACTACGTGTCAAGAAAAAAATTGAGTGTAAAAAATTGATACGGCCGCAAAAAGGCACAAAATTCACAAAAAGTGAAATTGCAATGTAGTAATGTCATGAGGGTAACATCTCAAGAAGTAACGGTAACGGGTCCTGGATTCCCGCGTACGCGGGAATGACGAAATAGAGTAAGTGCCCGTCATGATAGAATAAACATCTGTCATTCCCGCGAAAGCGGGAATCCAGAAAAATAGCACAGCAGAGGATTTACCCCGATTTATTGAGAAGATACAAGAAAAATTTAAAATTTGGCTTTTTACGAGACCGTCAAAAAATAGGACGATGATATACGCCTTTTAGAAGATGGCTTTACGTTGACGCCGGATCAAATCAAGGAGCAAAACTAATGAGCAAAATTGACCAGAAATACCTTGACCCAACACCTATTATTGACAGCGATCATCAATCGATAATTGATTATGCCATGGAGACGATAGGCAAGACCACAGATCCTATCCAACGGGCCATAAAACTCTATTACGCCGTTCGGGATGGCATATGGTATGAC
>Ga0222702_1000170_pt1 | contig 18679 bp, 23 predicted proteins | sample AntAcemetage1504_FD_181152 | JGI IMG/M metagenome (GOLD analysis project Ga0222702, IMG submission 181152) | Saline water microbial communities from Ace Lake, Antarctica - #1504 | ecosystem: Environmental > Aquatic > Non-marine Saline and Alkaline > Saline | place: Antarctica: Ace Lake...
ACTCCTGACAAGATAAAGATGTCCTCAAATCCTGTGCTGAGGCAATTTCTTTCCGGGAGTCTTGAAGGTCCGATAAGTGTAATGTAGAGAGACTGGTGGAATGGTGAAAACCCAAAGTCCAAATGACTAAGAATGGAGAAGAAGATGTCTTCAATCAGCGCGGAAGCAAAGGTAGGTCTGTTCGTTCTGGCAGCATTGATTATACTGGGGTACATGTCCTTCAGGGTCGGTGAATACGGGTTTGGCCTCAAGAAGGGATACCCGGTAAACGTGGTATTTGATAACGCGACGGGTCTTGAGAAAGATGCCTCCGTGCAGATAGCAGGCGTGGAGGTGGGGAGGGTCGATAATATATCCCTCAAAGACGGCAAGGCCCTGGTTACGTTGAGAATGCTTCCGTCGGTAAAACTGGAAGAGGATGTAGAGGCCAAGATAAAGTCATATGGCATATTGGGTGATAAATATGTGGATATTGTACCCGGAACAAAGGGTGAGACATATATCGCGGCAGGAGGGAATATTACCAGAACAGCACAGCAGGCCGATATCGACAAGCTGCTGATTGAACTCGGAACTATAGCCAGCGACGTGATGAAGGTAACCTCCTCACTGAAAGATGTTGTAGCAAGCGAGAAAGGAGAGGCAAATCTCAAGGCCATAATAGAGAATACCAGATCCATTACTGAAAATCTGAACAGGGTCGTAACACAGAACGACGAAAAGCTCAATCTGATGGTAACCAATCTTGGCGAGGCATCGGCAGAGATGAGGAAGGCTTTCACAGCGCTGAACAGTATTGTGGAAAGGATTGACAGTGGAGAGGGTACGATAGGCCAGCTGGTTGAGAACAGGGATGTCTTCGATAATCTTAATCAGACGCTTGCTTCGATCAGGGACATAACCGACAAGATTAACGAGGGGGAGGGTACAATAGGGAAACTGATCAATGACGAAGACACCGTCGATAATCTGAACGCGAGCCTGAAAAGCCTCGAAAAAAGCATGGATGGGATAGAGCGGTACGTGTCAAAGTCCGAGCAGTTTAAGACCTTTCTCAGCTACCGGGGGGAATACCTGTTCGACGGCGGTGACGGGAAGGGATACTTTGATCTGACGATACGGCCGAAGGAGGACAAGTTCTATGTCCTGGGTATTGTTGCCGACCCGAGAGGCAGCCTGACAGTGACCGATACTACGGTGGGAGGAAAGACGACGCGGACCGAGACGTGGGATAGAGACGAACTCCTGTTTACCGCGCAAATCGGTAAGAGATTTAAGGATATAGCTCTCAGGGGGGGTATTTTTGAATCAACGGGCGGCGCCGGGATAGACTACTTTGCCTTTGAAGACAAGCTGCAGCTTACCTTCGAGGCCTTTGACTTTGACAGCGACAAGAACGCGCACCTCAAGGCATACGCCGAGTACCAGCTCTTAAAACATATCTATCTGTCGGCCGGATGGGATGACTTTATCAGCAATGAGGGCAATGAGTCCCCATTCATAGGATTCTCGATAAAATTCGAGGACGAAGATCTCAAATATCTCCTCGGGAGTGTCCCGATACCAAAATAGGTACCCCTTTTTTGAAAGTAGGCGTAATTACTCAGGTACGTAAAAAGGGAGTATCCCTATTAAAGAAAGGGAGAATCGATATGAAAAAGAGAATATTTATTTATTTCGTTCTTTTGCCGTTTCTGTTTCTGATATTTGCAGGCATTATTTATGCAGCAGATGTTCAGGTTGAAGCAATGGCCCCTGATCTTGAGATACGATCGGTTATCCGGTCGGTAGATGTTTACGCATATCCCGGTGAAGGAGAGAAGGCAAAACAGGTTCGCAGTAAGCTACTCTCAAGCGCAAGGGGGCGCATTCTTGAGGGGACAAAGAGGTATCTTGATTCCAGAACAAAGATTACCGGTATCAACCTTGAATACAGGATCATTAAAAACAAAGCAGGCCGGTTTGTTACGACCCTGAGCGTGAAGAATTATGACGTTGATAATAAGGGCCGCTACCACACGCAAATGCAGGGGGAAGTAAAATACCGGCTGAACGGCCTGACATATGGGGACGACAGACTGAGGACTGTGCTGATGAACCCCTCGGCGCCTCTTACCGTGGAGGTATGGACAGATAAAAGAAAATATAGCGAGGGCGAACACGTAAAGATATTTTTTAAGGGAAACAGGGATTTCTATGGCAAGATAGTGAAGACAGGTGTGAAAGGAAAAATCCTCCAGCTTTTGCCCAACAACTACAGGCAGATTTCTTTCTTTAAGAGGGCAAAAGTTTATACGATTCCAGATGAGGGAGACAGATTTGATCTTGAGGTTTGCTCTCCATTCGGGGAAGAGCGAATTATTGTGTACGCCGCCGACCTGCCGCTCAGCTTGAGAAACATGAAGATGGTGAAGGGGGGAATTTACACGTACAGGGGAAAAGAAATCTCCCTCGGCAAAAGTGTAAGAAAAAGTATCTCAATCCCTGAAAACGGAACTGCAGAGTTCTGCGAGTCCATCTGGAAAATAAAGAAGGTTTTTTGACAGCAGATGAAGATACTTGCGAAACCTGTATTGACATCTACCGGTTTAGATATATATTAGCAGCAGATTTGCGGGAGTGGATTTGAAAAATGTATTTCAATCCATCAGAGATATCCCTTGTAAGGGAAGCGTTTTGCCATGCCGAGGAACTGGTCGAAGGATATTTTCATCTTGGCGAGGGTGGATTAAAAGTTCACAAGTACGAGGTGGAAACTCTTGCCCGACTCAGGAATGATGAGGTAGAGAGCAAGGCCTTTGCGCATCTCTGCAGATATCTTTATCAGAAAGAGGATAACGCCGATCATACTGACAACTTCTATTTCTTTAAGATCTGCCTGCAGGATGACCGGATTCTTGACGCTGTGAAAAGAAGCGAGCCGTTCGTTAAACTGGAGCCTCTTATGCTGTACATAGCCGCGCATGAGCTGGTTCATGTTATCCGGTTTAACGGCAGGGAAATCAAATTTGACGCGCCATTGGAAGAAAAGATTGTGGAAGAAGAGAAGGTGCATTCGATTACCGGAAACATGCTCCAGCCGGTGGCCGACACAGACATTAATCTTGTGCTTGATTGTTTCAGCAGCCGTTATAACATAGGAGATATATTTAATTAGTGCCCGAACGAAGAAAATATTCGGGTGCAGAGGAATTGAACCGGAGAAAGTTTTATGCCTATTTACGAGTACAAGTGCGAGAAATGTAAAAAGAAGTTCGAAGTATTTCAGGGTATTACAGATGGTGAAGTCAAGACCTGCAAGTTCTGTGGAGGTCCTGTTGATAAATTAATATCCCTTTCCTCATTTCATCTCAAGGGGACAGGCTGGTACGTAACAGATTACGGCGGAAAGAAACCATCCACCCCGGAAATGCACCCATCGGAGGATAAGAATGATTCACCTTCCTCCCCAGATGCAGGCGAAACGGCGGTTGCGTCGGATTCTAAACCCTCCTCCGAAAAGAGTGAATAAAAGGGCGCTGTCCCTATTTAAATCCTGGTTACCCTGAACACTTCTTCAACGGTGGTAATCCCTTCCAAGACCTTGCGCGCGCCGTCCTGGATCAGGGTAATCATTCCAAGCTTAACTGCTTCCTTCCCTATCTGATTTGTATCCGATGTCTTTAAGATCAGCTTTTTCAGGTGATCGTCAAGGATCATCATTTCAAAAATGGCCGCTCTTCCCCTGTAGCCGGTATTCATGCAGGCAGGGCATCCCTTTCTCCTGTAAACCTTATGATTTTCCAGCATTCCTTTATCAACGCCGATTTTTGCCAGCGATTTGTCATCCGGGATATATTCCTCCCTGCATTCAGGACAGAGGACCCTTACCAGCCTCTGGGCTATGATGGCTATAACGGAAGATGTTATCAAAAATGGCTCTATTCCCATATCTATGAGACGTGTAACAGCGCTGGCTGCATCGTTGGTGTGCAGTGTGGAAAACACAAGGTGCCCTGTCAGTGATGACTGAATGGCAATTTCAGCGGTTTCCATATCCCGGATCTCTCCCACCAGGATTACATCGGGGTCCTGCCTTACAATCGACCGCAGTCCTTTGGCAAAGGTAAGATCAATCTTTGGATTTACCTGAATCTGTCCTATGCCTTCGATTTGATATTCTATGGGATCTTCTATTGTTATAATATTGATTTCAGGATTGTTTATAGTGGAAAGGGCGGCATAGAGTGTCGTTGTCTTACCGCTTCCTGTTGGGCCTGTCACCAGAACAATTCCGTATGGTGACCTGATAAGATCATCGAGGAGCTTGAAACGTTCTCTGTCAATCCCGAGATCAGTCAGATTGAAGGAAGTATCTGTTTTATCGAGAAGCCTCAGCACAATCCTTTCGCCGAAGGCAATGGGAATTACCGATACGCGAATATCAATGTTTTTGTCCCCGATTTTGATGTTGATTCTCCCGTCCTGCGGGAGTCTCTTTTCGGCGATATTGAGCTTCGCCATGATTTTTATACGTGAGGCAAGGGAAGATTGTATCTTCTTGGGCAGGTCCAGGGCATTATAAAGAACCCCGTCAACCCGGTACCTGACGGTGAGTGAGCGCTGATAGGGCTCTATGTGGATGTCACTGGCGCGGTCCCTGACAGCACGGGACAACATGAGATTGACCAACTTTATTACCGGCGCGTCACTGGTATCGTCTAACAGATCGGCTGTTTCCTCGATTTCGGAGATAATGCTGTCCGGAGATTCTTCGGCCATATCCTGAACGAACTCCTCGGCGGAACCGCTGCTCTGATCATAAGCCAGATTTATGGCGGAAAGAATGGCTGAACTGGTGGAAAGGATGATTTTGGCATCCTCCCAGTCGAGAACGCGGCGAAGGTCATCAATGGGTGGAAAATCGGAAGGATCGTTCACCGCTATGAATGTGCCGTCCGCGGTTTTTATGGGTGCCAGCTTGTGTTTCTTCAGATATTGAATCGGAATTTTCTTTGTAAAATCAACCCTGATATCCTCCTCAGGAAGTTCGGGCCGGAACGGGATATCTAATTGGGCGCTCATCTCCCGGAGGAGATCTGTTTCGGTGGTGTTGGTTGGTTGGGTCAAGGCGTTATCCTGATTTACGGTTCACGGTTTAACTGTTTACTGTTTACGGTTCTGATCACTGATCACTGACCACTTATTCCTTGCGCTTTCTTTCGTATGTCTTGATCACGCCCTCTTCGATCTTGTTGATATGTTCCTGCTTTTCCTCGTATATCGCTTTGGCCTCACGCGGGTTTTCTACGATGTGCGGGGTGATGAATATGAAGAGATTTCGTTTTTCACGTGTTTCGCTTTTGTATTTAAACAGCCAGCCAAGGCCTGGAATATCCCCAAGGCACGGGGTTTTATACACCGTATTTGTAATATCATCTCCTATGAGGCCGCCGATAACTATGGTGTTTGTATCCTTTATCGTTACCACCGTCTTGGTCGTGCGTTTATACGTGGTGGGACGATCAGACGTTGTGCCCGATAGTTTGGTGACTTCCTGGAATATGTTGAGGCGTACAAAACGCTCCAGGTTTATCTGCGGGGTGATTCTCAGGGTTACTCCCACATCCTTATACTCGTAGCTGCTGTAATCTGTGACGTCAGATGAATCCTCCCTGGTTTGATAGGGCACATTCTCCCCAACATAGATTTCCGCCTCTTCGTTGTCGAGTGTTAGTATCTGGGGAGTTGAGAGTATATGGACATCTTTGTCTTTCTGATATGCCTGCAGAATAGCGCCCAGGTTGGGGAATTGTACGCCGCCTATATTAATTGTTCCGCCTAATACACCAAGAGACAACCCACTCCCATAAGAAACTACTCCAGTCGTTGCATTTATTGTAGGCATTATCTCGGCACCCTTAAAACCGCCCACATAAGCCTTGTCGCTGCCACTGTGAAATTGTTCTCCTCCCTGCCATTGTACGCCGAGATTAAAGTCCTTGTCCACATTAACTTCCATGATAAGCGCTTCGATATATACCATTGGACGGGGAACATCGAGCTGCTTGATCACGCCCTCGAGTACCTTGTAGTCATCCCTCTCCGCAGTGATGATGAGGCTGTTTGTGGCCTTGTCCGGCACGATGCTTATGTCTTTTGAGAGCAGGGGAGTTTTCCCTTTCTGTGTATTTTTAGTGCCCTTTGACGGGATGTTCATCAGCACCTCTGACAGCTCTTCAGCATCCGCGTTCTCAAGTCGATAAACACGCAGCCTTTCTTCTCCTCTCGGGACATCCTTGTCCAGGAGTTTTATGAGCTGCTTTATGCGTGAGGTGTCATTTTCGCTGGCCAGAGTTATTATAGTGTTTGTGCGTTCGTCAGCCACAATCTTTATGGTGGACGCGATAGAGCCTTTTTTTTGCCTGGCCGTCTTCTGGAATATCTGATCCAGCGATTTGGCAATTTCCGTGGAAGAAGCGCGCTCCAGCGGTATGACGGAAATCTGTTCCTCTATTCCCTCGATGTCCAGGGCGCTTACTATTTTGATAAGTCTTTTTATGTTGGAAAGCAGGTCAGTTACGATAAGCATTCCCGTTGGGATATAAGACAGGATAACGCTTGATTTAGATATCAGCGGCGCTAAAACCTTTTTCAGCTCATCAGGGCTTGCGTAGTTCAGGGAAATGATCTGCGTTACAACCTTGTCTTCCGGGGTTATAGCGCCACTTTTCAGACGGGTTTCAATGTTTTTTGTCCTCGCGTCTTTTGAAGGCACTATTTTTATAATATCCCCGGCCGGCACAACGCTGAATCCATGCACGTCCAGCACCGATTCAAATACCTTGTAGGCCTCTTTAACTGAGATTTTTTTCGGGGAGATTATAGTAACCTTTCCTTTAACCCTCCTGTCGATCACGAAATTGCTGCCCGTCAATTCGCTGATAAATTTGATGAATACCCTTATATCCACATCATCAAAATCTATAGTGACGTATCTAACCTCTTCTTTGCCTGGTTCGGCTTTCTTCTTTGCCGGCATTTTCTTTTCTTCGGTTTTCCTGACAGGCGAAATTTTGGGGGATTTTTTTGCCGGGCTGCCAGCTTCCTTGCCGGTTGTAACGAGCTTTTCATCACCCGTTACCCGCGCGCCCATTGTGTTTGCGGGGAGCAGAAGCAGGATCATACATACGATCAGAACAGCCGATAACAGAGTTTTTTCCAATAATAGTTTCATATCAAGATCATTCCATAACCTTCTTGTATGCTTCCGATATCCTCAGTTTGTCCAAGTCCTTATCATCTTTCGCCCAGTTTTTCACACTATTATTTATCGAGACAGCCATCTTCAGATAATAGAAGCTCTTTGAAATATTCCCCGACAGGGAGTAGAGGCATGCCAGGTTGTAGTATGGATCAACATAGTCAGCCTTCAGGTCTATGGCCTTCATGAACATATCCGCAGCCGCTTTGTTTTCCTTTCGGCTCATGTAAATGACTCCGAGATTGTTCAGGGCAAAGACATGCTCCGGCTCAGTGCTCAGGACTTTTTTATACCCCTCACCCGCCTTATCCAAGTCGCCCTTCCGATACCAGTCCAGGGCCGCTTTGTACAGATTATCCGCATCGGATGCCCCTTGCCCGGCTTTTTCGAAGATGTCCGGTTCGGCCCCGCTTTCGTCAGTTGTAACTACCCGACCGCCCGGTTTCCGTGCGCTGGTCCCCGTTTCCTGTCGTAATGTTGACACCTGCTCGGCCACGACATTTCCGTGTGGGATTACAACCTCTTTCATGTCACGCGCGTTGTTTTCAAACACCAGAAGTACGATCGCGCCGAGGGATATCAGCGCAACAGCCGCAACGATTATCAGTCCAACCCTGTGGCCGGTATTATTTTTGCGGGTTGCCACAGGCTTTATGCGATTGTAACGCCGATAGATATTATCTTTTTCTTTCTGAGCCTTTTTAAGGGCGTTATCTATATGACTCATCTATCCCACTTTAAAAAATCTGTATTCGAGAAAAAATCAAAAACAGCTTCTCTGTTTACCGTGACTGCGAGCAGAAGAAGGATACTTGCAATCAGGGCAGCGAGGAGCAAAAGGCGCTCTCTTTCCCTTCGTGAGTTTGTTTTATCTGTGAGGTAGCTGCCGCCGATATCAGACACCGCCTTGCTTATAAGTTTCCCGCTGATTGTGTCGGAATCCTCGCTGTACGCGATGAGCAGCGCCCTGTCACAGATGGCATTTACTCGCCGGGGGATGCCTTTGGAATAGCTGTGAATCTTTCTGCAGGCCCAACTGGAAAACCGGGGAAATCCATTGTCTCCACCGGCTACCGCCAATCTGTGTTTTATATAGTCTTCTTCCTGGCGACGATTAAATGGGGTTAAGTTGTACCTCACTGTAATCCTCTCGTTGAGTTGTTTCAGAGATGGTGACGTCAGAAGTTCCTCCAATTCCAGTTGTCCGATGAGCACTATCTGAAGCAGTTTTTCCCTTTCGGTTTCGAGGTTGGACAGCATTCGTATCTGTTCCAGCACGCCGCGGGAAAGGTTTTGGGCCTCATCGATAAGCAAGACTGCGTTTCTCCCCTCGGAGAAGTTTTTCAGAAGAAATGCATTCAAGGCGCTGATATGGCGCTTTCTCGTGGGCCTTCCTCTCTCTAATTTGACTCCAAACTCATGGTTTATAGTTGCCAGGAGCTCCATCTCTGAGAGAGCGGGGTTGAAGATCAGGGCGCTGTCAATCGATTGATCCAGGACGGAAAGCAGTTTCCTGCAGATGGTGGTCTTGCCTGTTCCGATTCCGCCGGTAATCACCATGAATCCTTTTTTTTCATTTATGCCGTAGATCAGGTGATTCAGCGCTTCACTGTGCTGGGAACTCAGAAAAAGATACCTCGGATCCGGAGTCAAATTAAACGGATTTTCTTTTAAGTCGAAATATGATGTATACATGAATAACGGTTTACAGTTTACGGTTCACGGTTCACAGTTACCAGTTACCGGTTGCCAGTTGCCGTAAACCGCGAACTGTGAACCGTAAACTGGTAGTTACCTGAATATATACTTCAGTTCTTCCTGCCGGCCTCTTCTTTTGATATTAAGGTTTATAGAGGAGCCGGATTTTAGACTGTTGTACAGCTTCAGCATCTCGTCCGGGCTCTTAATAGGCCGGTCGTTAACACTCTGTATGATATCCCCGTTTTGCATGCCCATTTTCTGAAAGATGCTCCCGGATTTTATGCTGCTTATTATAAAGCCATTAGATTTTCCAGCGGAGAAATATGGTCGAATTCTAGCCTGAGAAAGGATCTTGCTCATGTCTTTCAGTGCTTCGTTTATCTCGGCTTTATTCACGACTACGGAACTTCCGGCACCGGAAGTTGGCTTCCCCGAGTCCCCCCTGTCTTTACCGGGTTTATCCATTGCCAATATCTCATCCCTGCCGTCCACGCGCAATACGACCACGCCGCGCATTATCCTGACGACGGTGGCGGAGGCAACTGTATCTCCCGTCTTGAAAAGTCCCTGTTTCCTTTTGTCCTTTTCCTCGATAACGGCGCAATCGAATTTTCCTGTTCCGGAAACAGTTCCAAGAAGGGCCAGATTCAGTTTCGTTGATTCCAGTTCATCAACATCAATATATCTTTCCCCCGCGACTTTATCGATTGAGCCGAACAGGTTTCTTTCAGAAATCACGTTGTAGAAATTCAGAGGTTGTTTTTTTACAACCTGAATATCCGCCTTTTTAGTAACAGTTATCCCGGTTTTGACGCCGGCAAGTCTTGCGTTAACCGCCCTGTAAAAGATATCCACAGACAGATATGCCAGTACGGTAATTGCTATGAGGATAACTATTGTACGATATCTTGTTGTCATAATATTAACTGGTTACAGCAATTTCTTCTACCTTCTGTTTTTCAACCGTGAACCGATAACTGTAAACTATAAACCGTAAACTGTTACTTAAACCTCGGGACAGGTTTGGACACTGTTCCGGTCAGCGTAGTTGAAAAGTTTCTGTCCAAGGCAGGGACTTCCACATTACCTTTTATGGCGAGCCTGCTCTGCATGATGTTTTCTTTCAACGATATGTCTCCGTTGAAAGACCCGCTCAACTGTCTTCCCGCCATCTTCAAACTGTTTATTTTCAGGGTGCGATTTTTGAGAGTCACATCCGCCTCCATTTTATCAAAATTCACCTCATCGAGGCCGAATATGTCTCCCAAAAGCTGTACGTTTCCGTCAAGAAGAGCGATGTTTGCTTTGCCTGTGCCGCTGATGATCCTGTTCCATTTTCCATTATACGACATGGTTCCCCCAAGCCTGCCGTCAACCTCGCGGCCTGTTGCTGCTTTGATGGAGGAACACTTTCCGAGACTGATGTCATTGAATCCAGCCTTTATTCCGACAGGTCCTTTACATGAAAAACGGTTTGTGAAACCTATATCCGCCTTTATATGTCCTTCGTATGCATCCGCATTCAAAAGCAGTGTCAGTCTGCCGGAGAAGAGGTTTATAATGGCCGGCCGCAGCTTTAAGGCGCTCATCTTTAAGATCAGATCCGGTTTGTCCCTGAGGCCGATTTTAATGTTGTCCAGCCTTATACCCGGCAGCAGACAGGGTTTCACAGAATCGATCAGAAGGACAACGTTCGGGTTGTAACCCTCGACAATTGATATGATATACTTTCCCGCGCTGTCTGAAGGGAAGCGCAAATACAGTAAGACAACAGTAATCAGTATGCCGTATAACGTATATGCAATCCATTTTTTTGTTTTCATAGTTGTTACAGTTTCCGGTTAACAGTTAACGGTTAACGGTTAACTGGTAACTGTCTTTCTTCTAATCTTTCACATATGTCACAAGCTGCGCCAAAACAGTCAGGTATTCTGAACTTCCCTTGCTCTGTTTTATCGAAATCCTTTTGATCCTGACCAGATTTTCCTGCGACTCCACGAGGTGCAGATATTCGATGAGTTGCTTCAGTGTGATGTTTTCCAGTTTCATCTCCACGGATGCCTCACTGTATGGGCCCTTGTCCGTTGAAGTGGAGGGTTTCATATATTTTATGTTTGGTTTTATCCCACTTCGCCCCGCCTGTTTTTCCAGAAAGGAAAACAGTGTAAAATCTTTGGACCTGAGGACAAGCGTTCTTTCGATATCCACCGAATTTTCTTTAAGTGTCACATACTCCGAACTGAGAGAGAGAAGCTCTTTTAAGATCTTCTCCTTTGCCTGAACAGAGTGCATGGTCTTTTCCTTTGCGTCGAGAAAAGGGAACAGTGCAAACTGGAAGACAATAAAAAGGGCAACCAGGGCAATGCCCGCGGAGACATAATATCTCTCCCGCTTTGTCAGCTTAAATTTAAATTTCGTCCAAAAATCCATCGCCATTGATTTTTATCTATCCTTTTACACTTATCCTCAAATCAAATCCGACCCGGCTCCCTTTCTTGATGAGACTGGCCGAGCTTATTGTAACATTTTTAAAAGAGGCTGATTTGCCGAGACTGTTTTTTATCCCGTCGACGCTGTTAAAGTTGTCGGTTTCGCCCTTGATCTTCACCGTTTCCCCGTCAAATGTGAAACTCGTAATAAGAATCTCTGTGGATTCTGGAATAAGCCGGGAAATATCTTTCAGGATATCCAGCGTCCTTATCCCGAATCCGTTGCCGCTCAATCCGGCAGAGGATTTCTGCTCCCTCGCGATTTTCACTTTGAGCTGCTGGACTGGATCGACTATTCTTGTGACTTCGGGGCAGGTCTTTTTGAAAACGGATGTTATTTCACTCTTCAAACCGTTTAGACGCGCCTCGCTGTAGTGATAGTCCATGTACAGATCAATTCCGAAAACACAAAGAATTATGAGGGCAAGCGCCGCCACCCACCTGAAATCTTTCCGGAATTTCTCATATACTCTTTTCGGTCCGAATTTTCCCCTCGCAAAGTTAAAACCCGCGCCCTTCTTTGTCTCCCTGATTGCGAGAGCGAGGGCCTGATTCATCAGCATGGGTTTCAAATTGTTGGCGACCCCCTCCTTTATGCTGATATCTTCCGCGGCCGAGCTGTCAATCGTCTCCACCGGAAGGGAGAAAAATGCCTCCATTTCACCCGCGAGGGGCCGGTAGAGCGCTCCTCCTCCGGTCAGGAATATTCCCGCGGGCGATTCTTCAAGCTCGCCCTTCAACCGCAGGAATCCCAGGGTGTTTTTCACCTCAGAAAAGAATTTCCGGCACACCGCCGAAATTTTCACCCCGGCTTCATCTGTATCACCCGCTCTTTTTTTCGCTTCGGCCTCCGGAAACTCTATTTTCAGCGCATTCGCCAACGCCCCGGTAATGCTCGCCCCACCGAAGGAGAAATGCCTTATGTGAAATATCCGGCCCTCTCTGAACAGCACACCGGTGGTATCTTTGTGTCCGATGTCGAGAAGGAGGCCGCAACCCTCGCCGGCTGTCAGTTTTGAAACGGCAGGAACGGCATCTATATCGATTACCGATGCCTCCACATGGTATTCGTCAAGGCTCCTGATCAAATTGCCGACAGTGGATTCGGGAACCGCAGCCGCGAATATTCCTGATTGTCCCCGCCGGTCCAGAATCGTATAATCTATGAGAACATCTTCGGCAGAATAGGGGATAAGCGGTTCAAGCTCGTAAGCGATGATCTTGTCAATCTTTTTTCTGTCTTTAAATGGAAGCTTTATGTTGCGGAAGGAAAAACTCTCAGAGGGAAGCGCGGTTGCGCACACACTGTTTCTGAATGTGTCGGTTTCAAACAGTTTTTTCAGGGCACCTTCAACGCCGCCCGCTTCATCGATCTCAACAAGTGACACATCGGTAACTTCGTGCCCTCTGATGCCGGCCGTAACCCGAACCGCCTTTATGCTGCTCCTGCCGATATCGAGGCCCAGAATCTTTTCCGGCATTAATCCACCTTCCAGGACAGTATCCTTACTGTCTTGTTGTTGTTCTGTCTTTCGATTGTTCCGCTTACGCTTCTGCTGATACCATTCAGATAACCGGTGGATCTAATCCTGAATATATTGCTCTTTGCGGTTATCAGTTCGGGATCAATAGTTATGCCGTCCATGCCCTGTACCTTTCTGTACCATAACGAACCGGAGAGATCGTTTTCCTCGTCACGTCTGTATTCATCCATATTGGAAACCATTTCATCGGTGATTCCCTCGGCAAGCGCACTCAACACCGTTTTGGGTGCGGTGTTTATATTAATCTTCCCTTCGCCATATACAGTAAGATACTTTGCGATTCCGGGTTTCTCGTCCGTCCCGTAATACAAATCTCCGGCAATGCCCTTTACCATTAAAATCTCATCAATACAATCCAGGGGGGCGTTTTTGCACGCATACGGCTCTTCCAGCCCCTCATAGTATATATTCTCGGCGCCGAAACCGGTTGGCTCGTCGTCTTCATCGATCCAGTCTTTGATAGCGTCCACGATATCGCGGACCTGTTGCTCATCCATGTCGAATTCCGGCAGGAGCAGAAACCTTGTCAGCAGATCCTTGAGTTTGCCGTTGTATTTATTGCCGTCCACAAGCTTATTGATCGGAATTTTACCGGATTGATCCTCGATATTCAACTCGAAACGCCCCGCGTCAAAGAAAGCAGATGAACCGGCGGAAAGCTCCTCTGATCTGGCCCAGTCTTCATTCAGGAAATCGAAGCTGTTCTTGTCCTCACGCAGGAGCGCTTCACCTGCGTAAAATCCTGATTTAGCTATATAAGTGGCCTTGATGCCGTCGCCAAGATTTGCGGCTTCGTATATCCCGGATCTCGATAAGATATTCAGGTGAAGCGTCACGGCGATAATGACACTGATCATCATAATTACAATTATCAATGCCACACCCCTTTCATTGAGGAGGATTTTCTTCATTTGTTGCCCTGCTGTACCGGCAGAAACACCTTTGTCATAAACCTGTAAGGCCTGTCTTTATCATCGGGATCCGTGAAATTCATCTGTATGGACACAACAGTCGGCGCTTTGCCATTCTGGGTCTTCAGATCGGATTCGGAATCCCAGAAATCGTATTCCTCTCCGCCGCCGTCATAGAACTTGTATATCAGGGATTGCAGTCTGTCGCAGAGGATGTATCCCCCCTCCCTCGAGATCTTCTCCTCTGCCCCTTCTGCCTTGTCCCGGTACAGCTCGTCCTTCCGTTTCAGGACGTAGCCCTCTTTTTCACTGTCCTCCACAATAAAGTAGCTTATAGAGGCAATGCCTGAAGACCTCTCATCATAAAAGTCCAGATGGGCGGACGAGAGGAATGACAGTTCCATGAAATCTTCTTTCTCAATCTCTCCGGTGGCAAACTTGAAGGAGTCCCGGTAGCTGCAAACGGATTCCAGATCAACCGTCATTCTCTTCATGGCGCGTCTGGCCATGCTGTAGATGTCATCGGTGTACTGTGTATCCTTAACAATCCTGAAAGTCCCCGTATACGCGGCATAGACCGTCGTCAGCACCGTCCCCAGTATGAAAATGGCGATCAGAATCTCAATCAGTGTGAAACCGCTTTTAATAGGGACAGCGCCCTTTTTGTTCAGCATTTTATCGTTTGCCTTTGAAAAATCATCATTGTAAAAAAGGGCGCTGTCCCTATTAAAGCACCCTGTAAAGCACAAGCCGGTAAGAATTATTCGACGTCATTTTTTCATTTACAACCGTTACCTCAACCTTTTTCAACTGCTCGAATTCCGTTTCCGTCACATCCACCTGCCATGAATAATCGGGGAAATCATCGCCGAAATTCCCGCTGTCTGAGGCGATTTCTTCCGGATTCGCCGCCTCGATTTCAGCCATTCTGCTCTGGGCGAGGAGGGCAGCCGTGGTTTCAAACCTTGCCCCGCCCGCCATGGATATACTCTGGGATTGAGATTGAAAAACCACAACGAGCGTTATGGCAAGGATGGCCATGGCAATCATGACCTCGAGGAGAGTAAAGCCTTTTTCACACATTCGCATTCAAAATTTTTACTACGGAATTCGACAAGTTGTCAATAAGGATAAAATAGGGACAGCGCCCTTTTTTATTGACAGGTTGATAGTTACAATTGTATTGTCAGTCCATGCCACGCGTCGCACGAATCATTGCCAAAGATTATCCATACCATGTAACCCAGAGGGGGAACTACCGGCAGACCGTTTTTGAATCTGATGCGGATTACCGGAAATATCTTGAATGGCTCAAGGAATACTCCGAGAAGTATTCGCTGGATATCTGGTCGTACTGTTTGATGAGCAATCATGTTCATTTTGTGTGTGTTCCCCGTAATGACAACTCGCTTGCCCGAACTTTTAACACCCTCCATATGCGTTACTCACAGTATTACAATCGAAAGAAGGGAGTAACCGGGCACCTCTGGCAAGGCCGTTATTATTCAAGTGTTCTTGATGACAGGCACCTCTACGCCGCGATTCGCTATGTGGAGAACAATCCCGTACGTGCGGGGATAGTGCCGGAGCCGGAAGACTATACATGGTCGAGCGCGCGAGGCCATTGTGGAATAGTGCCGGATGGCATTCTATCAGACACCTGTCATCTCTGTGACGAGATTGATGACTGGTCCAGGTATTTGAGGGATGATGAATCGGCGGAAATCGTAGAGCGGCTGAGGAGGAATGTCATGTCGGGCAGGCCCTGCGGAGATGAGGATTTCAGAAAGGGTATTGAGGCGGTAGTAGGAAGATCGCTCAAAGTTCGACCACGGGGGAGGCCCCGAAATGAATAAAAGGGCGCTGTCCCTATTTTACCATAGAGGCAGCACGAAAAAATTACTTATGCCCCTATGGCCTTTACGTGGCGTAAGTCATAGCGATACCATAGCCGATGCGATTTTGGCACTGCAGGTGATGTCTGGAATGAATCCTGCGGTTATTTGCTCCGACTATGCGTCATCCGGGGCAGACGTCAATGGCGACAGGAAAATCGGCATGGAAGAAGTGCTTTACATCCTGCAGAAGGTGGCAAGATTGAGGTAATCCATCATAGGGGGTCACATCTTAAATATTAAGTATTGACAGGCGGAATTTGAAGGCAGTAGGCCGCTTTACCATCGTGATCCATGCCTATTGCCTCATGACCACCCACTACCACCTCATCGTGGAGACGCCGAATTCCAACATCAGCAGTGCCATTCAGTGGCTCAACGTAAGCTATGCCACGTATTATAATCGCAAGCACCATCTATGGATGCGAGGCAGCGATGATCACTGGAAAAAGGATGAAGAACAACCAAGCCCGGGAACATGCGATATATCTTTCTCGTGAACTCTGCGGTGTCACCAATGCCCTGCTAGGCCAGCAATTTGGTTGCATCTCAGGAGCAGCGGTGACGCTGACGTGCAATAAGGTTGTTCGTTCCCTGGAGCACGATAAACACCTGAGAACCAAGTTTGATGAGATCAAGAGGCGAATACTTAATATTTAAGATGTGACCCCAAGCCATCCCGCTTCGCTGACGCTGGACGTTCGAATCCTCCAAGATAACCCGAAACACATGGTTGACAAACTATGCCTGATCGGTATAGTATTTATACCATGAAATTTGAATTCGACCAGAAAAAAAACGATTCAAACAAGCAAAAGCATGGGATCGACTTCACCGAGGCACAGACCCTTTGGGATGATCCGGACCTGATCGAGATCCCCGCTCATACCGCTGATGAACCGCGTTGCGTGGTCATCGGCAAAATCGTTGACAATCACTGGTCGGGAATCATTACCCGGCGAGACGATCATATTAGAATTATCTCGGTCCGTCGGTCCCGGAAGGAGGAGATTGAACTTTATGAAGGCTAAAGAGTTCGAAAAGAAATTTGATTCAGGTGAAGAGATCACAAAGTACCTGGATCTGTCAAAGGCGCGTCGTCCGGCGCAGGAGCAAAAGCGGGTCAATGTAGACTTTCCTCTCTGGATGATTCATTCCCTGGACAGGGAAGCCAAAAGGCTCGGCGTCCCCCGCCAGTCCTTGATAAAGGTACTCATCTCTCAGCACCTCGAAAAAGATAGTGGGTCACATCTTAAATATTAAGTATTGACAGACGGAGTTTGAAGACAGTAGGCCGCTTTACCATCGTGATCCATGCCTATTGCCTCATGACCACCCACTACCACCTCATCGTGGAAACGCCGAATTCCAACATCAGCGGAGCAAGATAAGCACCTGAGAACCAAGTTTGAAGAGATCAAGAGGCGAATACTTAATATTTAAGATGTGACCCCAGGCATACGGGCAACAAAAACAGCTTGCTTTTTAGCGTATCGTGTGGCATGCCAATTGGTAGATTTTTTGTAGGGTCTGTCCCTCGAACAGGCCGAAACAGTTTTTCTGCAAGAAATTATCGGGAAGTAAAATTATGCCTTATGTAAAAAAACAATTCTCTTTGAGCTTAGAGCAAAACGAATTCATTGATTCCATAGTCAGGGAAAAGTTGTTTAAAGACAAGAGCGAGGCTGTGAGGTACGGAATTGAACTGGTTAAGCAGCGATTTCAGGACATGGAGCTCCGAGAAATGGCTGAAGATTATTCTAATGATCGTGATTTTGTTCAAATCGGAAAAGAGGGGGTTAAATTACAAAACCTATGAATCGATTTGAAATATGGAATGTCCGGCAACAAGCTTCATCTCGTTCGAGTGAACCTTCTCAACCAACAGACAGATCAAAGACCAATAGACCCTATATTATTGTTTCCCCGGATGCGGTAAATCAAATAGCCGCATATCCTTTTGTTACTGGGATTCCTTTGCAGGATCGGAAACAGAGAAAGAAATATCCAACCGATGTATGGATAAGTCCATCCGCAGCTAATAGCCTTAAAAAGGAATCTATAACATTTTGCCAGTTGATTTACACTGTTGAAAAGCCCTTTTTGGATTTTCGAATCGGTATGCTTGAAAGCGCCTATCAGGAGGAAATAACAGCAGCTCTCAGGAGGTTTCTGGTTTTGTAATCTGGAACTGCGATGGTACCGCTGGGAGAAATATAGCGCCCTTTTTTGGCCCTTCTCTCGGTAGAGATCACGAATGAGAACCTGACCTCACAGTTGTGAGGCATTTCACAATGTGGGAGTGAAATTTTTCATTGCAATTAGATTTAATTCGATTTATTATGAGCTGTGCTACACCCAAAGTAAGCTCACTTTTGGGCATAAAACCTGACTTTTTGTGGTATAAAACTTACGATCAAATATCGGAGGTGTGTGATGAAGAAAATAAAAATAGCCGGCGTAATTGTCCTGGCCATTTTGTTGTTAATTCCCTTTCTGGCGTCTTCGGCATCGGCGGGTAGCGGCTTTACTCTCGCCAGTCTCAACGGAACCTACGTAATACACGATTTTGATAGTGGCTTTCACCACAATGATCCTAATGGAGGATGGGGTGCGAGTGATGAGCAGTCACTCATGAAGGCAACTGTCACCTTTAATGGGGAAGGTGCTGTCACATCGTCTTTTAACGAATTTATATTGAATCGCGAGATAACCGAAGTGGATCCTAACCTGGGTTCGGATTTGGTCAGGTCGAACAAATTTATAACGACGCAACGCTCTGATGATAGCGGCAGTGTAGACGGCACATATTTGATTTCAGACGATGGGACATTTATGCTGACTTTTGATCTGGGGGATGGAGAGACAGACACCATTACCGGTACCGCCAGTGAGG
>Ga0222702_1000172_pt1 | contig 18546 bp, 10 predicted proteins | sample AntAcemetage1504_FD_181152 | JGI IMG/M metagenome (GOLD analysis project Ga0222702, IMG submission 181152) | Saline water microbial communities from Ace Lake, Antarctica - #1504 | ecosystem: Environmental > Aquatic > Non-marine Saline and Alkaline > Saline | place: Antarctica: Ace Lake...
CCGAGCACCTTTGCCTTCAGGCTACAGAAGAAGGATTGGGTACTTGCATGTTGGGATGGTTTAATGAAAAAGGAGTAAAGAAGTTACTTAATATTCCCCCATCAAAAAGGGTCGAGCTTATTATAACAATGGGTTATCCGAAATCTACTGAAATACGACCTAAAAAACGAAAAGAGATAGACAAAATCAGAACTTACAATAGTTAGAGGTTACCAAAATGAAAAAGACTAATGCTTCCAGAATTTTAGATAAATTGAAAATTCTCTATGAAATTTTAGAATATAAAGTGGACGAGCAGAACCTTGGTGCAGAAAATGCCGCTCGGAAGATGGGGCAGCCTTTAAAACAGGTGTTTAAAACACTGGTAATTCGAGGGGACAAGAGCGAAATATTAGTAGCCTGTATTCCTGGAGGGGCGGAACTTAACCTGAAGGCTCTTGCTTCTATAAGTGGAAATAAAAAAATAGCCATGGTCCATTTAAAAGAAATAAAATCATTAACCGGTTACATCCGAGGAGGGGTCTCGCCCTTAGGGATAAAAAAAAATTATCCTACATATATCGATGAAAGTGCCTTCCAATTCCCTTTTATTATATTCAGTGCAGGGCTTCGGGGTTTACAATTAAAGGTTAATCCCTATGATTTGTTAAAAGCAATCCAACTAATTTCCGGTAAATTAACTATGAGATGATTTTTATCGGACTATAGAGGAATGTTTAAGCAAATATCTCAACGAAAGGTAAAATAAAAAGGTGACAAAGGACCGTCCTCTGTCACCAAAAAGAGGGTAATATGCATCCGCTTTTAGCTCCTTTAAAGAAAATATGCCGAGAGAATTTAACCGGCAGCAAAAATTTAATCATGCCTTCTTATTTGGACGGCAATACCCTTAAAAAAAGTTTATCCAGAGAGGGGTTTTTTGCTTTGAACCTGAATATCACTACCATTTTTGACCTGGCCAGGGATTACTGTGATGATTATATCTCTAAAAATAGATTAAAAATTTTAGATAATTCTTTAGGCCAGATATTCATGCTTCAAATATTAAAGAAATTGTCCCGGAAAAAACTACTGGATTATTTTCAACCTCCCACCTTTTCTCCCGGAATCAGTCGCTCGATTTATCTGGCTATAAAAGAACTAAGAATAGCAGAATTCTCTTCCTATAATTTTCCATACTCCGCAATAACCAATCCCAAAAAGAGGGAAGACCTGCTTAAGATAATGCAGGAATATGAGAAAATATTAAAAGAGCAAAATTATACTGATGAGGCGGATATTTATCTTAAGGCGATTAAATATAAAAAAAAGAATCAGCAAAAAGAAGAGCTATTCATTGTGCCCTCCAATATAGAATTAAATTATCTAGAGGAGATCTTTTTACGGAAAATCATATTACCGGAATCAAAGATCATCTATTTGCCCACACCAAGAAACTTAAGAAAACCTGCATCCTTTTATTTTTCTGGATTCTATAAAGAAGAAGAAAATTATCCGGAAAACTTGCTTGATTATTTATACGATATAGACAAGATAGCATCCGATCTGCCCGGAAAATTTAATATTGATTTAATCCAGTCCCACGGAGAATTTAATGAAGTAAAAACAATTATCCGAAAGATAAAATCCCAAAATATCCCTTTAGATAAAGTAAGTATTTTTTATACTGTGCAGGAACCTTATTCCCAATATCTCTATCAGCTGTCCAGACAATATTCCTTAAGTATTACTTTTGGTAATGGGGTAAGTATTAAAAATACTTCTCCGGCGAAACTTTTTTTTGCCCTGATTGATTGGATACGAGATAATTATAGTATAGCAAAATTATATTTTTTGCTAACCGGAGGTAATTTTGAGTTTAAAAACCAGCAGTCGGATCCGGATATACCTACTCCCCAACAAGTGGCTACTTTACTGCGAAATTCTCCGATTGGACGCAAAAGGAATCGATATATCAAGGGGATAGATTTAGTTATAAAACAACTGGAAAGAGAAGCTAAACAAGTATCCGAAGACAGGCAAGAGAGATATCGAAAAAAGTTAAAGGACCTTTTTTGGACAAAAGAATTTATAACCCAAATTTTCCACGAATTACCTCAAGAGAGGTTTGATTATACTATCTCCCCAAAGCAGATTGCCCGGGGGCTTATAAATATTGTTACCGATTACAGCAAAATAGATGAAGATACCCATTTAGAAGAAGAAGCGATAAAAAAGATAAAAGAGAGATTAACTATTTTAATTAAAAGTGAATATCCTCTCCCCGATATGCCCGTAAATGAAGCCCTCACCCTGATAGCTGATTTAATCAAAAATGAACGGGTTAATTGTTCGGAACCGAGAGCAGGCTGTCTACATACTGCCAGCTACAAAAAAGGAATTTGGCTTAACCGCCCTTATAATTTTATTGTAGGAATGGATTCTGCAAAATTTCCCGATTCAGCACACGACGGTTCTATTTTGCTGGATGCCGAGAAAAAAAATACTGACCGCATTAACCCCAGCAAAGAAAAAGGCAAAGAAAGCCGATACAAGATGCTTCAATTGCTTACTTCCCTTAAAGGTAAAATTATTCTTTCCTATTCCCGTTTTGATACTCAGGATAACCGGGAATTAGCCCCATCGAGTTTAATGCTGCAACTATACCGTTTAAAAACCGGGGATAAACAGAAAGATTATTCTAATTTTTACAGCAGTTTTCAAGATACTTCCGGCTTCATTCCGGACAAGCCCCGTGAAATTCTTGATTCCGCAGATTGGTTCTTATATTCTGCAAGACATAGTTTTTTAGATATCACTTCCCTTTTTGAGCAGCTTTACCCTGACCTATCCGAAGGTTTTGATGCCGCTCGACAGAGAGAAAAAGAAGAACTAAATCGGTTTAACGGAAAAGTAAAAGTAGACCCTAAGCAGGTAGACCCCCGTCTTAACAGGGGGCTGGTGGTGTCAAGTTCCAGATTGGAATTGATTGCCTTTTGCCCTTATCTATACTTTTTAAAATATATCCTTAAAATAAAACCTCTACAAGAGATGATTGAAGATCCTGGTGTATGGTTGGATCCTTCGGAAAAAGGAATTCTATTTCATCAAGTTTTCGAGGATTTTTATAAAAAATTAAAAGAAATATCACCGACCGGAATTTTTATTTCACCATCTTATGTTAACCACTGGCATATATTAGAAGAGATTGCTCTTTCCCAGCTGGAACAAAAAAGAAAGAGGTTAGCCCCTCCCAATGACCTGGTTTACCAGCATGAAAGTAAAGAAATACTGGATTCCTGCCGGTTTTTTCTACATTGCGAAGAAGAAAAATATAAAGGAGAAATACCAACTTATCTGGAACTTGCTTTTGGCACCCGGGATAATCAGAACGAAGAATTAGGCAAGAAAGTAAAAGCCATAAAACTATCTCTGCCCGGCGGTAAGTCGATCAGTTTTCAGGGGAAGATTGACCGTATAGATAAATTAGATGAGGATACTTATCGTATTATTGATTACAAAACAGGGACCCCTTATGGATTTAGTCGCAGTAAATATTTTCAAAATGGAAAACAGATTCAGCACGCCCTATATGCCTTATCTCTTAAAAAAATATTAGCCAAAGCCGGGATATCTGCCTTTCCCAAAATTACGAAAGCGGGCTATTATTTCCCCACATTGAATGGCCAGGGAAGGCAATATTTCTACGGAGAAGAAAGAAGAAATCAGGTATTGGAAATAATCGATTTATTGCTTGATATTATTGCTCAAGGAAATTTTGCCATAATTCAAAAAGCGGATGATTTTATGTGTGCTGATTACCGGGATATCCTGGAACAAAATCAAGTGATGGAAGTAAGCGGAAAAAATGCGAAAAATTATGATGAAGAACCTGCCCTTGATAATCTGAGGAGGCTGCAAGAAGAATATGAATAATCATTTCCCTAAAGAATTAATTGACCGGAAAGCTCGAGAAAAAATTATTAAAGAAATAAACCATAATATTTTAGTCGAAGCAAGCGCCGGGTCGGGGAAGACTTCCAGCCTGATTGACCGCATGGCTGCCTTGATTAAATCGGGAAAATTCAAGGTGGATGAAATTGCTGCCATTACCTTTACCAGAAAAGCAGCCATTGAGCTAAAAGAAAGGTTCCAACAAAAAATCGAAGACAGTTTTAAAGATACAGAAGACGAAAAAGAAAAAGGTTATCTAAGAGAGGCTCTTTCTAATCTGGAACAATGTTACCTGGGGACCATTCATTCTTTTTGCGCCCGTTTGTTAAGGGAAAGGCCAATTGAAGCCGGGCTTGATCCGGAATTTACCGAGCTTGATGACCTTGATGATACTTTGTTAAAAGAAGAGGCCTGGGAAAGGTATCTGCTTAATCTTAAAATAAAAGAATCCCCCTCTCTAATACATCTGGAAGAATTGGGCATAAAACCCTCCGAACTTGCGGATTGTTATAAGATGATATGCACTTATCCGGAGGTTAAGCCCGTCTTTCAGGCATCACCAAAACCGAATTTAAAAGAAGCTCTCAAAGAGATTATTTCTTTTAGCGGTGAAGCCAGTCAATATATCCCGGATGAAGAACCGAAAATGGGTTATGACAAATTACAGGAAGCAGTCTTAAGTGTAAAAAGGATGAAAGGTTTTCATGATTATATTAAAGAAGATTATAATAAGATAAAATTACTGGAAAATTTTTCCAAATCAGAAAAAGTTACTTTAAACCGATGGACTTCCAAAGAAAAGGCAAAAGAGTATAGAGATTCCCTTGTTTTAGAACTTCAAGAAAAAATTATTGATCCGATCCTACAGCAATGGCGGGAATACTGTTATGCTTATACCATCAAGTTCGTTCTGCCGGCGGTAGAATATTATCACAAATTACGCCAGAGGGTTTCGATGCTTAATTTTCAGGATTTGCTCTTAAAGACCTCTTGCCTATTAAGGAATTACCCTGAGGTACGCCACTATTTTCAGCAAAGATATAAATGCCTGTTGGTAGATGAATTTCAAGATACTGATCCTATTCAGGCAGAAATTATTTTTTATCTTACCGGTCAGGGTGTTTATGAAAAAAACTGGCAGAAATTAATACCGCGCCCTGGTTCCTTATTTGTGGTGGGAGATCCCCAGCAGTCCATTTACCGCTTCCGTCGGGCTGATATAGCTATCTATAACCTGGTAAAAGAGTTGATTGAAAAAAGTGGAGGAGAGGTTTTAAAATTACAGGCCAATTTCCGCTCACTACACTCTATCGGTTCTTACCTTAATCCCATATTTGAAGAGTTATTTTCAAGCGGTCAGGGAAAATTCCAGGCCGTATATTCACCGATGCAAACCGTTTGGGAGGATAGTTCTCAATATCTTTCCGGGGTAAAACAGCTAATTATTTCCAAAGAGAGTAATAAAAATAATACTATCAGGCAGGACGCCCAATCCATCGCCCGAATCATTCGCGATATGGTCGATAAGGGATTTAAATTAGTGCGGACAGAAGAAGAGATAAAGGCGGGGGCTTCTACATCAGTCACCTATAAGGATTTTATGATTCTTTTGCGCTACAGAAGCAGGATGGATATCTATGCCCGCACTCTGGCAGAACATGGAATACCTTTTACGGTTTCAGGTTACGCCTCTTTAAATGAATCCTACCAGATAAAAGAACTGTTAAAACTGTTCCGCTTGATGAGAGATATAGAAAATCAAGTGCTTATTGTCGCTGTCTTGCGGGGAATGTTCTTTGGATTTTCTGATGATGATTTATACCAATTTAAAAAAGCAGGCGGAGAATTTGATTTCTATGAAAAAATACCGGCAAAATTAAACCTTAGATTACAGGAGAATTATAATAGAGCTTTTTGCCGGTTAAGGCAATTTCATCTATGGACTCAAAAACTACCGCCGGTTACAGCTATGGAAAAGATAATTATTGATTCAGGCCTATTGCCCCATTCCTCTTTAGAAGGCTACAATCTAAATAAATGCGGGGAGCTTTATTTCATTCTGGAGAAATTAAGGAAGGCAGAGGCGGGAGAAGTTATAGGGTTTGCCTCAATAGTAGACCAATTAGAAAAAATACTGGAAGCTGGAGTCGAAGAGGAGCTGGATATACTGACCGAAGAAAATACGGTTCGGATTATGAATTTACATAAAGCTAAAGGACTGGAATCTTCGGTGGTATTTTTAGCCATTCCCTATAATACCACTACCCATGAACCAACTTATTATATTGAAAGGACAGGGCAGAAACCGTTTGGTCATTTTTTAGTCTACCGTTCCAATGCTTATAACAAAGGGAAAGGGAAATGGCTGGCTCAACCCAAAAATTGGGAGGATTATTGCCAGCTTGAGGCATCTTATAATGAAGCGGAAGATATCCGTCTGCTCTATGTGGCGGCCACCCGGGCTAAAAATCTTCTGGTGATTAGCAGCTTAAACCATAAGAGTAACAAGAGTATTCCCTGGCATCCTTTATTGAAAAATATTACAGAAGAAATGAACATTTTTGTCCCGGAAGCAGGATTGCCCGAAAGAGAAACGAAAGAAAAAGAAAGGGAAGAGGAATTTTTGCTTGATGATTACAAAGAGATTCAAAAAGAATGCGGGCAATGGGTGAAAGATTTATCAAAAAGTAGTTATTATGAAAAAAAGCCAACTGATTTTAAAGATGAAGAGAAGCACCAAAAGATTGCCACAGTTAATGTTGGTGGAACAGCCTGGGGAAGTGCCGTTCATAGAATCTTTGATTATTTAATCAAAGAAGGTCCCGATGAACAGTTATTATCTTTGCGTATAGAAAGAGCCCTGGAAAACCAGGGGATATCTCTAAAGAGAAAAGAGGAATTGGCGGGGATTATCCGGAAATTTAAAAAAAGCGATTTATATCAGCGCCTGAAAAAAGCAGAATTTAAATATAGTGAAGTTCCCTTTACTATAAACATTAAACCTGCTCATCCTCTTTATACTGAATTAGCCGGGCAGGATTCCCGCCCGGTTGTTTTATCCGGGACTATCGACCTGGTCTTTAAAGAAGTCGATGGCTGGGTGGTGATAGATTATAAAACTGACCGGCCGAAAAACGAGAAGGATTATCCTAAATTAGTCGAGGTTTATCAAAAACAGATTGATATTTACAGTCAAGTGTGGGAGGAAATAAGCGAAGAACAGGTGAAGCAAAGCAGTATATATTTTGTTAATTAGTTGCCCAGTCTACCGGTTACCCGGTTAGCCAGTTTACTAAGTGTGTAATGGGTAGGGGCGTATAGCAATACGACGCCCTCCCGTAGGACAGGCGTCTCGCCTGTCTATAAGGCAATTGCATGGGGAAGGCACAAATTTCATTTGACCTTACAAAATACGAAAAACAAGACGCGTAGTATCACAATAATGCATTGCAGGGAGAAAATTATAAAAAAAAGAAGGATTTTAAAGAAAAAGATAGTATACTATAAATAGTAGTAATTATTCTGGCATAAAAATTAAATAATATAGAGAAGGAGTAAGAATACTTTAAAATGAAAATTCAAATAAAATATTTAAATGGTATTCGATTTAAACGTTTTATTATAAATTCTGCTCAACGAATAAATCAGATGGAACAGTACCTAAACGATATTAATATTTTTCCGGTAGCCGATGGGGACACAGGTACTAATATGGTAGCTACTATGAACAGCATTGTAAAAGGGATAAAAAAATGTAAGGAATCTTCTTTTGCCAAGATTAGTAGTGTTATTGCCGATTCGGCTTTAACCGGAGCCCGTGGTAATTCCGGTGCTATCTTAGCTCAATTTTTTCAAGGCCTGGCAGATGCAACTCGTGGTAAAGTTCGTCTCTCAACAGAGGCTTTTGCTAGTGCCGCTGTTAAAGCGGCGGAGCAGGCCCGGAAAGCCATTTCTCATCCTCAAGAAGGCACCATCATTACAGTAATGAAAACTTGGGCAAACTATCTTACCGAACATGCTCCTTACACTCCTGATTTTGCTGAACTTTTTAAAAAATCATTATCTAAAGCAAAGGATTCCCTGGCTAAAACACCCGATAAACTATTGATATTAAAAAAGGCAGGTGTAGTCGATGCGGGGGCACAGGGTTTTGTTAATATATTAGAGGGGATAGTTAATTTTATTGAATATGGAAAAGTTAAATCATTAAAAGCGATTGCTTCTACTACCGATAAAATGAGAAATTTTAATTTAGATAAAGTTGATTCCGGAATTAATTTTCAGTTCTGTACTGAATGCTTGCTTGAAGGTATTGACTTAGATTTAAAGACAATTAAACAAAAACTTTCTTTTTTGGGGGACTCACTGATCATTGCCGGTTCTAAAAACAAAGCCCATATTCATATTCATACTGATAAACCAGAAGATGTTTTTGCTGAATTGTCTGAATTCGGAACTATTGTCAAAACTAAAGTTGATGATATGCAAAAACAGCATACTAAGATTAAACTTGATACTCAAACAAGAAGTATCGGGTTGGTAACTGATTCAACCTGTGATTTACCGCCAGAAATAATTAAAAAGTATAATATTCAGATTGTACCTATAGTGATTCAAGTTGGGGAAAAGAGCTATTTAGACCAGGTAGAAGTTAAACCAAAGGATTTTATTCATATTTTAGAGACCTCCAATGAAAAGTTATCTACTTCTCAACCCTCTCCGGCTCTTTTTACAGAAGCTTATAATAAAATTGCCTCAAAATACGAATCGATAATCTCTTTACATATTTCGGAAAAATTAAGCGGAACGATTCAGGGTGCGCGTATGGGTTGTAAGGATATGGAGTACAGTAATAAAATTCACATTGTCGATAGTAAAACAAGTTCAGTTGCTTTAGGATTGTTAGTTGCTGAGGCGGCTCAATTAATTCAAGAAAGGTTTAAGCTTGAAGAAATTATTAACCGGCTAAAAATTGCTACTGACAATGTTAAAATCTTTATCAGTATACCTACTTTAAAATATGTAATACGTAGTGGGCGTTTGAGTAAAACTAAAGGACTTTTAGGTACGCTTCTTAATTTGAAACCTATTTTGACTGTAAATTCTGATGGAAATATTGTCGAAGTTGCTAAAGTAATTGGACAAAAAAGGGTAGTGCGTAAAACTTTAGATTTGGCGATCCGATTTGCAAAAAGTGTTAAAAATCCTCGTTTTGGTATTACTCATGTAGCTGCACCGGAGTTAGCTCAATGGTACGGTTATAAAATTCGCAATGTCTTTAATTCTTCAAAAGTAATGATTTCCGAAGCATCCCCCGCTTTAAGTGTACATATCGGTATTGGTGGAGCTGCTATCGCAGTCTTGGGTGATTCTTAAAAAATGACAAAGGACCGTCCCCTGTCATTTTTTTTCTAAAAAAGAAGGGTTTTTTAGTATAGTTGTAGTAGTATTTACACTATATATATCAATAATAAATAGGTGGTGATTAATAGAAAATGAAAGAGATATTAAAAAATATTTTAGATTGGTTAGAACCAAAAGTAAACTACGCTGATTTAAGATTTGTTCAAACCGAAAAAGAGAACATTGAAGTAGAAAATGGTATCTTATCTTCCTATAATGTTTCAACTAGTCGAGGGGTAGGGATACGAGTATTAGCGGATGGTGCCTGGGGGTTTGCTGCTTCTAATAATTTAGACAAAGCATCTTTACAAGAAACAGCTGCTAAAGCTTTGGATATTGCCCGAGCCTCGGCTCTTACTAAAAAAGAAGATGTTAGGCTTGCTTCCGAAGATAAACATATCGACACTTACATTACTCCGATAACTAAAAATCCCTTCCAGGTTAGTCCTGCAGAAAAAATAGACCTTTTGGTAAAAGCTACCAAAATGATGATAAAAGATAAAGTAAAGAAAAGCGAAGGTTTATTTATTTTTTATAAGACCGATAAAATATTTGTATCTTCCGAAGGTTCTGAGCTCGAACAGACTATATTTGAATCCGGAGGGGGAATTACTGCTTATGCTATCGGTGAAGGAGATTTCCAAAAACGTTCTTATCCTTCCAGCTTTGGAGGGGATTACGCTACCCGAGGATACGAGTTTATCGAAGAGATGAATCTATTAGAAAATGCCGAGAGAATATCGGAAGAGGCTAATCAATTATTAGTTGCTCCTCCTGCTCCTACCGGGATAATGGATATTATATTGGGAGGATCTCAGCTTGCTCTTCAGGTTCATGAATCCTGTGGGCATCCGGTAGAATTAGACAGGGTTTTAGGGAAGGAAATTAGCTATGCCGGAGGAAGTTTTTTAACTCTGGATAAATTAAATAATTTCACCTACGGAAGTCCGAAGGTAACTATAGTAGCTGACGCAACTGTTCCGGGAGGTTTAGGTACTTTTGGTTATGATGACGAAGGTGTTCCCGCCTCTAAAAGTTTTCTGATAGATAAAGGAAAATTTGTGGGTTATTTAATGTCCAGAGAAGATGCCTTTGAATTGGGATTGCCGAGTAATGGTGCTGCCCGGGCAGAAAATTGGAACAGAATTCCCCTGGTTAGGATGACCAATATCAATTTGTTACCGGGAAATTTAGAGCTGGATAAACTTATAGGAGATATAAAGGAAGGTTTATATTTAGATTATAATAAGAGTTGGAGCATAGATGATAAGAGGATAAACTTCCAATTTGGTACAGAAATAGCCCGGGAAATAAAAAATGGAAAATTAGGAAAAATTTATAAAAACGCAGTCTATCAAGGTATAACTCCGGAGTTTTGGAAATCTTGTGATGGGATAAGCTCTGAAAAATATTGGCATATCTGGGGTGTACCGAATTGTGGCAAAGGACAGCCAGGGCAAGCAATGCATGTGGCACATGGCACATCCCCTGCGAGATTCAGAAAGGTAAAGGTAGGTGCTTCCAAATGAAAGATATAAATTCAGGGAAAGAACTTGTTAATAAGGTCAAAAATATTCTTAAAAATTACGATTTTGAAATAATTGCATCAAGGGAGAAAAGTGAGCTTACCAGATTTGCAGAGTCTTATATTCACCAAAATGTAGCGGAAGCCGATCTAAATTTAACTGTAAAGATAATAAACGAAAATAGAATTGGTGCAGTGCAGATGAACAGTATTGATGAGGCCACTATATCAAAAAATATAGAAAAGGCAATCGAAGTGACCAAAGTTACCCCCAAATTAGATTATCATTATCAGTTACTTACACCTCAATCATACAAAATAAAAAGTAAATATTCTAAAGTTACTGCTGATTTTACCCCTCTAAATCGAGCTCAATTAGTAAAACAACTAATAAAAGAAGTAAACAAAAGAGGGTATGAGGCGGCGGGAGCTTTTAAAACGGAAGAATCTACCCTTCTAGTGGCTAATTCAAGAGGAGTTTTTGCCTTTGACCGGGGGACTAAAGTAGATTTCAATTGTGTTATCACCCGAGATAATTCTACTGCGCATACCTCCTTTATAGACAGTGATGTTAATAATTTTAATATAAAAAAAGTAACCAATGAATTATTAGAGACTGCTTTAAAAAATGTAGAACAAATAGAAATTGACCCGGGGGTCTATACGGTCATCCTTTCTCCGGAAGCAGTTGCGGAAATCTTAAACTATGCCGGCTATACTGCTTTTAATGGCAAAACGATTATGGAGGGAAAGAGTTTTATCTGTCACAATCAAGGCAAAAAGATTTTCCAGGAGACTATAACCGTTTCTGATGATCCTTTTGATGAACTTACCATGCCACTACCTTTTGATTTAGTTGGATATCCTCGGGAAAAGATATATCTTATTAAAGATGGGGTAGTCAAAGACGGAGTATATGACCATCTTACCGCTCTAAAATACAATAGAAAATGTACCGGTAATACTTTATCGCCAGAATATGCTTCTTTTGGAGCACTTCCCTTTAATCTAGTGATGGAAGAAGGAGACAGCACTATTGATGAAATGATTTCTGACACCAAAAAAGGTATCTATATTTCCCGATTTCACTATGTAAATATACTAAATCCTATGAGTATTCAATTAACCGGAATGACCAGAGACGGGACTTTCTTAATAGAAGATGGGAAGCTGGGAAGGGCAATCAAGAATATGAGATTTAATACCAGTGTAGTGGATATGTTAAAGGCAGTAGATATGATATCTAAAAAAAGACAGACAAAGGAAGGATTTGTTGGTCCAACAGTTGCCCCCTATCTCAGAACCAATAATTTTACTTTTTCCAGCAAAACAAGCTTTTAGAAAATCAGGAACAGGAGACGGGACTCCGTTCCTGATTTATTTATTTTACTGAGGCGATAAAAATATCTCCGATAGCCAGGAGATCATCTTTTTTTGGCTTTTTCCCCTGGGATACATTTTCAAAAATAGCTCTTCCCAAGGCAGCGATCATAGAATATAAAAATAGATCCCCACTTACTTTTTTACCTGAACATAAAATAACCTCCCCAAACGAGCCTCCTGCTTCCTTCTGTTTTTTTCTTAATTTTTCGAAGAGTTCATTTATTTTTTTCTTGCTGTCTTCCTTTTGCATAAAATCATAGCTGATTCTTTGCATAATAATAAAAATTTTAGAATTTTCCTCCAGAAGATTTATATAAAAATCTACTATCATTTTAATCCGTTCTTTCATGTTATCCGTAGAAACAATAATTTTTTCAATTTTTCCAAAAACATTTTCTATATTTATTTCTAATAGTTGTGAGGCCAGGTCTATTTTGGAAGAAAAATAATAATAAATGGTTGGTTTTTTTATGCCGGAAATTTGGGCAATATCATCCATGGTCGCTTCGTAAAAACTTTTTTTAAAAAAGATTTCCCTAGCTGCCGCTAATATCTTTTCTTTTTTATCCATATTTTTTGTTTTCATTAAAAAACCCACTCTCCTGACAGATATATTCCTTCAGAGCTTCCCATTTGCCCCAGTTTTGTAGATAGCTCACCCAAAACGGACACATAGGAAAAAGAAAGGGAAAAGTCATCAGTAAAATCATAGTTTGCACCGATAGAATTGATCATACTTCCATCACTGAGACTGATTATACCTAAATAAGTGGGAGTAAGTTTGCTATCTTCCAATTCTTTTCTAGCATTTAAAGAAAAATAAGGAGAACACTGGTCTCCTTCTTCAGAAACAAATCCCCAAATAAAGTTTGCATTTAAATACAGGTCAAAAGAAGTGGTATAATCAGCGCCGATTACTGCTTTTAAATAGGGGTCTTTTAGCATATCTTCACCCTGAACCTGCCAGGGCTGAGGGGTTATGTAAGCTAAGTCACCTCTTAAGGTTGCTCCTTCAATCCCCGGAAAATCTCCCTGAAATTCGAAGCCGAAAACACTTTTTTCAGGATAACCTAATCCTAAATCTAAAACCATTCCGGAAGCATCAGGAACAGGTTGCATAGTTTCCGGATAACCATTAAAGTAATATCCGTTATAATAACTAATTGCTGCATCAAATGAGGAGAAGCATCTACTTAATTTTATTCCCCAAGCAGGTTTTTCCGGTAAGGCATGACTTATATTAACAGAGGTTATTTCTATTCCTTGAGCTTGGAATTGGGGGGCAAACATAGAAAGATACATTTGCTCTTCGTATTTTTTGGGCATATAAGAAGGAACGAAAGAAGGTAGGACTATTGCCTGCAAATAAGTAATATCATTAAAATAATAAGTTGCATCAGCGGCTAATACTCCGTTTTTTTGGGTCATAGATGTAAAAGACATTCCGGGTGGCAGGGGATTAAAATTATCCAAAGGGCTAAGCATATCTGCCGAACCCCAGCTGATCATCAATTTACCTGCTTTTACATCTGAATTGGGAATAAGATCGTAGGTACCAATATAAAGCTCATTAGGTTTTACCTCAATAGAATTATCGGCAAGAGAACTATCTGTATACTTAATTAAAAAGTCTCCTTCGGCAAAAATTTTATCACTAAAATTTTGTACGTAGTTAAGGTCTAAATTTAGAGTGTTGCCTAGATTATTTTCTGTAAAATTGTATCCTCCTGAATAAGTTAAACTTCCCGAAAAATCTCCGGCAAAAACAGAAACTGAAGATACTAAAATTATAAATACTACCAAAAAAATAATTTTTTTCATAATTATATTTTTCTCCTTATTATTGTTAATTAATTAATGTTAATTTTAATTGACCAATTCGTAGGACAGACATATGGCCTGTTCTACGGTTCCTATCTTGGGCAGACACAAGGTCTGCCCCTACATATTTTATCTTATTGTTTTATTCACCCGTTACGAAATACTATTATATTTTTATTTCTGAATCATGTTTCTTAAATCTTTCTTATTTACTCATTACTAATTATTTATTACTGTATAAGGCGTATGCAATACGCCCCTGCTCGCAACTCATTACTCATTACTCATCTCTTATTACTGTATTTAAAGAGTCGGTTTCGACAATGTCCTAATGCTAAAGAAACTGGATGATAATTCGATATCATATTCTATTTCTTTCATGACTATCTTGGTTTTATCTTCTTCTTCCATATCAGTAAATTCTATCTCCATAGGTGTAACTTTGCCATTATCATTAACCTTTATTTTATTAATGGTTAAAGTTTTGGTTAATTCACTACCTGTTTCGTAAAATTCAACTTTTTTAGTGTAAAACTTTTCCTTATCCACCATGAGTATAATTTTCTTATAAGATATATCTTCTCCACTTGGTAAAACTTCTATAACGTATTCTTCATCCGTTTCTTCCAAAAGTTTTTTTTCATAATCTTTGTCTTCATAGTCCATACTCATATCTTCATAAGAAAGGCCTGTTCCCACAAATTCGTCACTCCCTGCCATTCTCCTTGGTTTACCATAAGCAGGCAGGTATAAGCGTATTTCTTCTCCATCATTAACGTTTAGAATTGTTATTCCTTTTTGTGATTTGGGAGAGAGAAATCTCACAAGGGTGCTTCTTTTTCCATCTTCTCCTTCTTTAGAGAACATTATCATCTCTCTTATTTCTTCATTTCCTTTCTCATCTATTAAAATCATTTCAGAAATAGTTTTCTGAGTAGTAAAATCAGGTGATGTCTCTTCCATTTTATCCATTATTTCATCCACAGTAAGTGTCTCGGCACTGGCATATACTATTCCACAGAGAAAGAGTAAGCAGATAATTAAAATACTAACTAAAAATTCTTTTATTTTCATTATTTTGACCCCTTTTTTGTTTTAAAATCGACTTTATCTAATAATATTGGAAGAAGTAATAAAGTATATATCACACTTACAATCATTACACTTCCAATCAATTGACCAAAATTTCCCATCATCTTGATATTGGAAAAGGTAAGCATAAAAGTACCGGCAGCAATTGATATTGAATTAAAAATAATTGCTCTCCCTGTTCCGGTAAGGGTTGCTTTTAGGGCATTTTTCTTGTTCTTGGTTTTTAATTCGCTTTTGTAACGGGATACATAGTGAATGGTATAATCTATCCCTGCTCCTATAGCGATACTTGCAACCATCATAGTAGATACATTTAAAGGTATACGGAAAAGACCCATGGCCCCGATAGCAGTAATTATAGTTAGGAGAAGGGGAATTATAGAATATAATCCTATTTTAATAGATTTGAATTGGAATACCAGCATCGTGAATACCGCAAGGAAGGCCAGAGTCATACTTCTTATCTGCCCCCTGAATAGACTACTGTTTAGTCGGTCAGTAATTACCGGAGTTCCGCTAAGCCGGAAAGAGACTTCAATACCTCCATTGTCATCAGGTATAAAAACAACAGTATCGTTTAAATACCATAAGATATCTTTTCCCTCATCGGTTAATTTGTCACCTAAAAAATTTTCTGACATTAATTGTGCGACATTTATCTTTTCTCTTTCCCGGGCCATATTGCGGGAAACTTCCAATACTTCCTGTAAATAGAAGGCATCATTTTCTGATAAATCTACTTTGCTTATCAGTTCATCTATAAAGAAATCAGCAGTTTGCTCATTCTGAATATAAGATGTAAGCAAAGGATAAATTTCCTCTTTGGTTAATCCTAAATCTTCGATTTCCAAAGAAGATAGAGACAAAATATCAGAAATAAACGTCTGGTCTTTTCTTTCAAATTCATTATTTGGTTGAGCAGCCAATTGAACAAGTTCTTTCTTAAAGCCGTCTATATTTTTTATCTCTATGCCTTTAGCCTGAAGGGAAGAAATAATTTCATCCGCCAGATAAGGATAATAGTTTTGTCGTTCTTTCTCTTCTAATTGTGAAAGGTCTACCTGTTTTACTTTTTTAGGAATAGTATCTATATATTCCCTTATTTTTGCAATGGATAAATCTAAAGCATCAGAAGTCATTTCTTTGGTTTTGATAGATACCAGTGTATCTTTATTTTTATCTCCAACCATAGAAGTAACATATTCATTATCCTGGGTGAAAAACCAGAGATTATCAATTTTTTGTTCATTTGCAGGGATGATCTTTTTATTTTCCATGGCATCATTCAAGTCAATTAAGAAATCGCTGATTGAAGAAGGTTCTTTTAGTGAAGGAAGACGTTCTGAATAATCTTCTATCTTTTTAATCTGTCTTAAAACATAAGGGCTTTTTACATTATCTGCTTCGGTATAGATATAAAGTGTATCTATACCGCCAAATTTATCTTTGAAATAATTTAAAGTTTTTACGATTTGGTTATTTTCTCCCAATCTTGATTCCATAGAAGAATCAGGTGTAACCTGAGTAATAAAACCGATTGCTCCCATTACTACAACTAATACGATTACTACAACAATTTTCTTTTTTTCTGTAACTAAATAGAAAATGAGATTCAATAATCTACTGACTAAATCTTTAGAATTAGAAGAAAATTTTTTATGTATCTTGGGAGGGGGAAAAAGTTTGTAAAAAGAAGTAAGGGAAAAAGTTGCCAGAATAAATGCAAAAAATATTCCCAGGGTAGAAAAGACTCCAAATTCCGTAATAGGTTTTACGATGGCCGCAGAAAGAGATAAAAAACCGGCCATAGTCGTTAAAGCGCTCATTAATATTGGTAAAAAAGTATCCCGGAAAGCCATTTTGACTGCTTCAAGCGGTTCAAAGCGATATCTTTCTTCATAATAACGACTGACAAAATGAATACCATAGGCAGTTGCCAGAGATATCATAATAACCGGCAGGATTGCAGCTACCATAGTCACATTTCTTCCTGTGGAAGCTATTAACCCTAAAACCCAAACCGAAGACATAAAAGCGACAAAAAGGGGTAATATGACTCCCCGAATACTTCGAAAGCAGAAGAAAAGAACAAAGAGCATGATAATGATGGCGGCAATACTTAAGCCCATGGTACTCCGAGAACTTTCTGATATTTCTGCACTCATTAATGGCATACCGGAATAATATATTTTTGTAGCATCTCCCTTTAAAGGGTCTATTATTTTTACTAAATCGTTTTTTAATTCACTTCCCGAATATCCTTTTTTTAATTCCATTACTAATAGAGTAACGTTTCCGTCTCCGGAAATAAATTTACCTTTTACCATACTGTTGTTTAAAAGAGTTTCTTTAAGCTCTCTTGCTTCTTTATCGTTTTCCGGGAAGATTTCAACCAGGTCTTTTACTTCCAAACCAAATTCTGTACTTATTATTTCAGGCATGTTTAAAAAGGAAGTGACGGATTTTATGTAGGAAGTATCATTTAATTCATCTATAATATTTTTTACGCTCCTTAAATTTTCTACCCGGAAAAGGTCATCATATTCCAGCGAGATTACCGCTGTTTCTGACTGAGAACCGCCAAATTTATCAACAATCTCATTATAAAATACGATATCCGGATCATCAGCAGGCATGTATTTGGTAATATCATCATCGATAGTTAAATTTTTTAGTTGTGAACCGGCTAAAACAGTTAAAATAATGGTTATTATAAGTATTGGCCAGGCATATTTAGTAACAAAATTAGCAAGTTTATTCATTTTTTATTTTATCTCCTCTATATTTTTTGAACAGCTTTTATTATAACTGACTGGTCAGTCGAATGTCAAGAAAAAAATTATTAATTCACCAATTCACCGATTGTCCAATTAACCAATTAAATTAGTACATAATATATAATAAATAAGGTAGGAGCCAGAATACAGAAGATAGAAGAAAAATAAATGTTACAATCACTTATCACTTATCATTGTATTCCTCCCCGCGGTACTTGATACTTTATTGTTAGTGTAAACTTTAGTTGGGAGTTAAATAAAAAGAAAAATACTACTTTTTCTATCTTTTCTTTCTCTTTCTTAACCCGATACTTTCTTTTAAAGCTTGACAAGAAGGGATGTTAAAATTTATAATTAAAACAACAAAAAATATAATGTTAAATATTTAAGGGCTAGTAGGTAACGGTCATTCCCAGAGAGCTGGTGGTTGGTGAAAATTAGTATTGGCTTTATCGAATTCCACCCTTTTAATATTTCCGGTGAAATTAAAATATCCGGAAACACATCTTAAGATGTGTTAAGCAATCAGCCAATGAAGGATAGGATATTTTCCTATTGAATCAGGGTGGCACCACGTGAGCAAACTCTCGTCCCTAGTAGTATATGTTACTA
>Ga0222702_1000175_pt1 | contig 18483 bp, 16 predicted proteins | sample AntAcemetage1504_FD_181152 | JGI IMG/M metagenome (GOLD analysis project Ga0222702, IMG submission 181152) | Saline water microbial communities from Ace Lake, Antarctica - #1504 | ecosystem: Environmental > Aquatic > Non-marine Saline and Alkaline > Saline | place: Antarctica: Ace Lake...
TGAGGCTTTAATTTGCTGATTAAATCTACCTCAGTGTAATGCCCCATGCTTTTTATTTCAAGTCTACCTCAAGAAAATGGGACGCTCTTAAGATTTTTCAATTTTCTATTGCAATCGATCGACAGGAATCGATTGTTATTGAATTTATTAATGACTATTGCAATCGGGAAAAACGATTGGATAATAATGCCTGGGTAAAATCGATTTCTCTAATCAAATCGGGGACTTACTAACCTGGATTATCCGTAAATATATACCAACCGCTTATCATAAAAATGACATTATTTAAAAAACCAAATATATTTTTTGAATCCTGGATTATATTAGGCTGCTTTTTATTGATTATCATTTTCGGGCTTCATCCTTTAGAACGGGACGATATATTTATCACCTTCCGCTATTCTGATAATCTGGTTAAAGGGAATGGATTTGTTTACAATCCCGGGGACCCTTATCTGGGAACAACCACACCACTTTATGCATTAATATTGGCTCTGAGCCATTTCGTTTCCGGAAATTTATTAGTAAACGCCGCATTTATCAGCGGAATCTCTTTGTGGGGTTGCATAGTCATCATTTATTTTGTTTATCGCCACTATGATCTTTCGCTGGTGGGATGCCTTTTCGGTTTTTTGATATCTCGGAGTATCATAATAGACTCTTCGCTGGGAATGGAATCCACATTTTTTATGTTCCTTGTCTTGTTCTTCATCTGGCTTTACTGGCGAGGGCATTCAGTCTGGGCGGGTATTATCGGAGGTCTTAGCGTTTTAACCAGGCCGGAGGGTGTTTTTCTCGTTTTTGTCCTGGTTGTTTGGGATATCATCTCAAGAAGAAGATTTAATTTCCGGCTTTACGGCGGCCTCTGTATCCCGCTCCTGCCATGGTCGATCTTTTCCCTGATCTATTTCCATACACTTATACCCCGGACAGTTGCCGTGAAGTACATACATGGAAATATGGGATGGAGAAATACTTTCTGGAACGATTTATGGAACATCTATTTCGCCCACCAAAAAGCTCTCTGGATCAGTACAGCTCTGGGGCTTTTATCAATTTTCTTATCCAGGCGCAAACCGTTTATTATAGCCGCCGCATTTATTGTTATTTATCTCATTGCATACGGGATAACCGGGGTTCCTTCTTATATATGGTATTACGTACCGGTTATAATGGTTTTTGCTGTATTTGCCAGTGAAGGTATTATCCGTCCAATCTACCTGTTGCTTGGAAGATACCCTAAAATATTATCAGGGCTGAAATGGACAGCTGTTCTTCTCCTGCTTGGTCTTACCGTATATAAAGCTCAAGGATTTCAGGGGATTCAATCACTAACTCGGACATCCCGAGCCGACCTTTACCAGTTGACAACCTGGATAAGGGATAACACTCCGAAAGATGCCAAAGTAATGCATAACGAGATAGGTGTCCTGGGTTATTATAGCCACCGACAGATAGTCGACACCTTTGGTCTGGCTAATAGCGGTATATGCTTATCCACTTGATGCAGGTTGAGTAAAATCCCATAGTGAAAAAAGATATTCCCAGTAGGCAACATCATTCACAACCCTTTGCCGGAACCCACGTAAGCTGGTCGGAAATGACAGTCTTATCATCGGCATAAACATGCCAAAATGTCTCAACCTGCATCAAGTGGATAAGCATATAGCGGTATTTCAGAGTTGATAAAAAAAGGTAAAGCCTCCTCCATCTGGAGTTATTTTACGCCGGAAATCATTATTCAAAAAAAATCCAGCCCTGTCTATGGCATCACTTTGAAAAACCTGCGAATGAATTATGAGCCTGTCAAACGGATCGAAGAGTATACTGTCTGGCGGAGAAATGATGTAACCGGTGGGGTATTAAATCTTGATATAGGTCCGCTTTTGAACCAATCTGAGATTATTATCGACTCAGCTGTCTATGCTCCTGTCAAAGACTGGCTGAGGATTGCCTGTTTTCCCTGGTATTTACATCTGGGCTGAATATATTTTTTCTTTCGATTAGAATGTGCACTTTTAACTATTGGGGGTTTAGATAAGCGTCCAAGTTCTTTGATCAGCTTTTTAAGACAAATAAAGGTTCTGGTACTAAAGCATAGAAGTTTTCTGGGTCTCGTTGTGACCCCTGCTGCCTCCCTCCAGGGCGGCAGCAGGGTACCCAGGGGGTAAACCATGTACCAGTGTGTTCCCTGAAGTAAGCATAACAACAGTTGACATATTTTGCCTTGAGGTGGGCATTTCCCATATCGATATTCTAAAGATGGATGTGCAAGGGGCGGAATTCTCTGTTCTTGTGGGTGCAAAAGATATGCTGGCAAACCAAAGGATATCTCTCATCTACACCGAATTGATAATGTGCCCGACTTACGAGGGACAACACAAGCTGCACGAGTATCTATCGTTTCTTGATTCCTTTGGTTACGATTTCTTCGACTTCTTCAACCCCGTGAATAGTCACAACCAACTCATTCAGGCAGACCTACTATTTGTGAGTTCTTCATTCAAGAAAGAAATCGATAATAGGTTAAAGAGCACCTAACATTTATAAGGCCTCCTGATGTCAATAAAGAAAAATAGGCGAGCAGCTCCGCCCGTCTCCGCACAAAGTAGCCTCTCCGGCGAAGCAGGCCCCGGTCGGCCCGCATCTTTCGGGAATAGGCGCAGGCGATCGGAAACAAACCACCCCGGATCATCCGGGCGATCTTCTCCGAATCAATCTTGATTATCATTCAACACGTTACTCTTGGTAATCCCGATTTTTATTTAGATAAGCACTGATTTGTCTTGCGATAAATTCATGCCCTTTCCGATTGAAGTGAAAATCCTGGGATAAGAAATATTTTTGCTGTGAGGGCGTGGCTGTCATTAAATTGTACATATTGATATATTTTATTCCTAATTCCTCCGCCAGGGAAGCGATTATATTTGATACCTGACCCGGTGGTATATTATCCCATCCTCCGCTAAATACGATTGTTCCATCAGGATTCTTGATTTCCTCTGAGCCGTTTGATAGCTCCACTTTGGCCGGGGTTATCAACAATAATAATTGGGCTCCGTTCTCCGAGCAGAGGTCACGGATTTTTTTCAGTAAAATCTCATAGAGTTGGAATGCCTCACGACCGTTCTCGGTAAGTTTCGGTTTAAAAAGATCAGTATAGGTTAATCCTCCTTTCCACCAGGGATGAAGGTTCAGTCCATCAAAATATCCGTACCTTGTTCCACAGATATTCTGAAACATCTGGAAGATATAGGAGTGACCGGAAAGATACCAGAATAAGTTTTTTGGCAGGGAGATGGAGGGGATACCCCGCTCAATCAATTTTCCGCCCTCCAATCCAACCATACCCCGGGTGTAATTCTCTTTAATATCATTGGGAACCGTATTAAGAATCACGATATCCGGATGATAAGATATTCCTTCTTCCCTTAAATAAATATATTGCTGATCGGTTGCCCATGCGCTTACGCTGGCATTTATTACTTCATATTTCCAACCACTATTTATTAAAGAATTTAAGTTTTTTTCCAGTAAAGCGGGATAGGGTTCAAAGCCGATACCAGCGGCGTAAGAATCGCCTAAAAAAACAATCCTCTCTGTATCATCAGGTTTATTTTTAGAATAATTCCGGCCCCGAAAACCGCAAGAATTGGTGATAAATCGACTGTCACCTATCTTAAGGTTAATATTCGCTCTATAACGCCATCCGACATCGGGATCGTATGATAATGTTGTGAAAGACCCCGGGGGTTGGATAAACCTGCAGATCAACTCCGCAAATCCGATAATAATTACTAGGCAAAGAGCAATATATAGAATAACAAATTTTCTCACAAACAATTCTACTATTTACTATTCAACTTTAGTTTGAATTAAATTCGTATATTATTCCACTTTTTCCGTTATTGATTTGGGTAGAAAGGAAAAAACTTGTTCTCTGTCTATCCACTCTCGAATAATCTCTCCCGCCACCTTATGTCCTTTTGATGTCCAGTGATCGTCAAATTCCCAGTTCAACTTCGCTCCTCTCTCCATAGCCCGGCGAAGATCCGTGGTCATGTCAAGGAAAGGGAGATCAAGTTGCTTCGCCAGGAGCGCCAGCCGCCTTTGAATCTCGGTCTCTTCATTGAGCCACGCGGCCCGAACTTCGGCTCCCCCTTGGATCCAGGGATTAGACTCTTTATGACTTTCAGGATTATATTGAAATCGTGATGGAATAAAGATTAGTCCAACTTTAATAGAGTGAGATCGGGCCTGTTTTATAATCTCTTCCAGTAATCCAGACATTGCTTTCCAACTTGCTTCTGCTTTAGCTCCTTTAATATCCAGGGTTGAAATCCAGCAATGGGGATAAAGTAAACCTCTACTAAATACATTACCATAGAATAATTTTTTGTTAGTGGCTTCCACCAATTCCGGAGAAAGTCCTTCTTTCCACTCGGCAATTCTCTCTTGGGGGATTCCGTCTCGGAGAGCTTTCTGGGAGACTATGCTGAAGAAATCCGAAGGAGATGCTGTTTTCTTTTGGTGGTGTTGGCTCTGAAATTTTTTAACCAGCAGAAACATTCTCGGCCAGAGATTCCTGAATAATTTTTCAATTCCATGTTGTTGCTTCTCCTGATAATATAAGTCTCCGGGAATGACATTTGCTTGTGTATTTATTAAGTCGTTAGCGTAAAGGCAGATAAGTAATCCATCCGGATTGTAATCCAGACCAATTTTCAGAAAAAGCCTTCCGTACTCCAGCGGACCGGTTCCTACCAGACCTCCGTTGATGAAATAAGCCGGCTGTTCAGAGTGGCTAAACGATCGTTCCAGATACTCTGTAAACCGATCCTCCGCGTCTACCCCCAATCCTTCGACGAAGGAATCTCCCGCCACCCAAATCCGATAGCTTCCATCTGGTTTTTCCTCGGGAATCTCCCGGTACCGCAGACCGCGGCTATTACTCTCGAATCGGTACTGAAATTCAATATTCTTTCTTATTTCGCAACGATTAGGAGGATGACTGTAACAAACTTTTCCCTTTGATGGAAAACCGAAAAGGCCTAACGTCCAATCTAAGATTAATGAGAAAATAAATACAGAAAGAAATAAGGTCGCTAACTTACCGACAATATTAAAAACAAATTTATTTTTGATTTGTCTTTTGATAAACATGGGATAGCTTTTGCTTTATTTAAGCGGATATAAAAATAGCGGCGTAGTCTACCCCGAAGAAATCGGGGCCGCTACTTTTATGTTTTGAAAACGACCATTATGGTTATATTAAGGCAATACTGGAGATTACTTTAATAATTCCGAAACAGTGAATCAGGCTAAATATAACTGGTGATTATCAGAAGGACAAGTAGAATAAAATTTTAAACCTGTGGAAACCGGATTGGGATATAACCGATGCCGAATAAATTTCAACGATCTCTTATCAACCTATCCATTTTGACGATCAGTGTAATTTTGTTTCTGGTTACAGGTGAAATTGCTTCTCGGATTTATGCCGTTTTTACCAGCGAAATTTTTCAGACTATCCCGATCCCCGAAGACATCTGGAACGAGTACAATTCTACTTTAGGCTGGAAGCATATCCCGGGAAAAATTTTACCGGATAAGTGGGGAAATAAATCAGTTATTATTAATTCCCACGGATTTCGAGTTGGATCCGGACGGGAAAATCGGATTTCCAGTACTCTCCCCCATAAAAAAACAATAATTGCTTTAGGGGATTCTTTTACATTCGGTCACCGGATGGCCGCTGAAGAGAACTGGAAGAGAAACTCAGAAATAAGGAATGGAGAGTGATAAATATGGGGGCCTGTGGATATGGTCTCGATCAGATGTACCTCTGGCTCAAGGAAGAAATCCCTCGCATCCGGCCGAATATTGTTATTCTGGGTTTAATCAATGATGTTATCCGGCGGGTAGGCCTTTATCAATGGGCCAGCGGATACGGGCGTCCGCGTTTTAAGATCTACTTCAACCGGCTCAAACTTACTAATGTGCCGGTTCCGGAAAAAATAGAAGTTGGTGAAGAGTATCGGCGTTGGAGAAATATCTTCTTCGATCATTATAAAAGTTATTTTATGGATTTCATCATGAAGAGATTGGGATCGACCAAAGCCGGCCGAGTCATTTGTGGACCTTATGGAGAGGAGAGCATATTAATATCGGAAAAAATAATTTTGGCCATGCGTGATCTCTGCCGGCAATATGGTGCTGAATTCGTCATAGCGGTTATCCCGAAAAAGCCCGAATTGGATAAGGGGTATAATTATGAATTGGAGGCACTGATAAATCATGGGCGGCGGAACGGAATTGATGTAATCGAAATACTCCCCAACTTTTCCGGCAGGGACAATCTTTATATTCTCGGAGATGGACATCCAACCCCGGTCGGACATGAGTTGATAGCCCACCGGATATATGACTACCTCAGATCTCTTCCCGGTGGCGATCATAAGTCAATATCTTATCCATCTCATCAACGAGTTCCGGATCCTGGCAACCTCTGATACATTCCCGGGCGTAATATTCGGCTTGATTGTAATTCCCGCTTTTTAAGAAATATCGGGCCAGTCTCCGGTGTATGCGCCAGAGCGGGTAAGGTCCTCCCCGGAATCTTTTAATTGCTTTCAGGGCGTACTTTTTAAACGCAGTGTCATTACCTGTATTATAATAAGCTCCCACCAGATTTTCCAGATTCCAGAAACTCGGCCAAGTTTCATATGCCTTTCGGTAATACTCACTCGCTTCATTAACCTTACAGCGGTCATGTTTTCGTTCATGTTGCTTCATCAATATCTTTCCGATTGTGTAATATCGGTAGGCCCGGTCTATTCTTGAATTGTAAACAGTCTTCTTTTCTAGAAGCCGTCGGGCTCTTTTATATTCACCATTTTTTATCAATATATTGGCCAGACTTACCATCGGAGAAGGTGAAGGAAAGCTCGCTTCATAGAAATCACCAATCAATTCTTCCTCGGATTTTTGGGGATCAATTACTATAACGTAATGGTTGTCGGGAAAATAGAATTTCAGTTTCGCCCCGGGCAAACGCTCACATTCCTCCACGATTTTTCTGACTTTCGGGACCTTTAAATATTTACTTTTAAAGATCCAGATCCTCCGGCCGCTGTGGAGCATCTCCTCTTCCTCCTCATAAAGGTTCCAGAAAGTGGGAATGAGATTGTCTTCACTAACTCCACGGAGGTAATGTTTGATGTAGGGGAAAAACCCGGGAGCGATAACGTAGTCATCGCTACCAATGTTACGGGCAATAAACAGCCCGGCGCTCCGGTAATCATCTTTCCAGCGGAATCGTTCATACCCCCAGTAGCTCCGCGCGTAGGTGAACGTGGAATAACCGAGAAACAAGATCCAGAAGAGAGTGGCGGCAGTTGGCCGGTAACTCCTCTGCAGCCACCGGGATAATCCGCAGACCCCCCTCGCAATTAAAATAATCACAAAAGGAAAAGCAATAGATATGTGCCGCGGCGCAAAAAATTTTCCAAATTTCATTTCACCAGTTACTATAATTACAGGAATCAGAATGGTGATTAACAGAAGATAAAATCCCAGCCATCGGGAACGGATCTGTGTCTTCCACAGGCCGAATAGAAATGATCCCAGCATCACAATATAAAATGCCTTTTCACCGATTGCTTTGCCGGGGTAGCCGTTGGTAAACATTACCCACGAAATCCAGGCTTCCCGCCATCCCGAAGCGATTGTTTCCGAAGATTCCATGGGTTCGACCAGGCTGCCGGTAAAAAGATAGTAAGGTATATAGGTCGCGCACACGGAGAGCAAAGCCAGGATAATGAGCCAGGAAGATAGATTATTTCCGTCCGTTCTACTCTTCTTAATTATAATTCCAATCAGGACTACGCCAAGCATTAAGGCAATATTCAAGAGGGTGAAAATATGAGTGTATAAAGAGAGTATCCCGGCTACTACCAGGAACAGGAATGAAACAGCTTTCAACTTCTCTTTTCTCATGGCATGGAAGAAAGCAATATTAAAGAGGAGGATGAAAAAGATCATGCTCGCGTAGAAACGGCTTTCCTGGCTGTAATTGATATGAAAGGGGGAACAGGCAAGTAAAAAAGCAGCCATCAGGCCGGCCCGGGTCCCGAACAGCATTCTTCCCAGCTGAAAGATCAGCAGGATGGAGAGAGAGCCGAATATTGCTTCAGGGAGGCGCACCAGGAAGTCGGATTTTCCGAATTGCAGCGTAAAGTGCAGGGTCAGATAAGAGAGGGGCATCTGGTCGGCGTCATTTAAGACGGCCCGGACGCATTCATTTATAGGCAGGGATGCCCGTTGAACCTGCATCAGTTCATCGAGCCAGAGGCTATTTTTCCCGAGTTGATAGAGCCGGAGAAAACATCCCACGGCGAAAATAAATAGCAATATCAATATTATTTTTTTTGACCGGATCATTGACTGATAAGAAATTATCTCCAAAATTTGTCGCATAAGGGTTTATTTAAGGGATTAGGCCTGTTTAGAATAGATCTTGAAAGAAGTATAAAATTAGCTCTATTTGCAATGTAGAATTGTTTATTTTAAAAATCAATACAAATTTTTTAATATTTTGTGATACAAGTAGGCAAGAAGAAGCTATATAATATTATCATGAAAGAAAAAAAATTATTAATTTTAACCCTTCATTTCCCTCCTACTGAAGGAGGAATAGAAAGATATATCCACGGCCTGATCTCACCGATCGCAGATCAAGTTGAGGTTGTTACATTCCGTGTCTCCGGTTGGGAAGATTTTGATCGTAAAAATTTATTAAAGGTCACTCGGGGAGCCTTGGATATAAGTTATTTATTGCTTTCCAAAACATTATTCAGAATTATGCTTATACCTCTCAACATCATATTATTTTTTATTGCCTGGAAAATAATTCGAAAAGGTGGTGACTTTGTTGTAGTATCTGGTAGCGCTGATTCTTCCCCGGCCGCCCATTGTCTCTCTTGTTTCCTAAAAGTTCCTTTTGTAGTAATTACTTATGGTAAAGATATTATGTCTCGAGGAAGAGCCAGCCTCTGGAAGGAGCTGGTTTTATATCCGGTTCTCCGCCGGGCAAATCTGGTGATAGCCATTTCACATTTTACCGGTAATGTATTATTAAAGAAAGGCGTTGCGCGCGAACGGATTGAGATTATATATCCCGGTGTAGATCAATCTTTACTGGTTTCAGATAGACTTGAAAAAGACATTCTAGACAGAAGATTTAGTCTGCACGGGAAGCAGGTGTTACTTTCCGCTGGCCGTCTGGTGGCAAGGAAAGGTCATCAAAAGGTCATTAAGGTTATGCCCAAACTGCTTAATAGATATCCTGAATTGCATTATTTAATAGTAGGAGATGGTCCTTATCGACAGAATCTTGAAAAAATAGTACATGATCTGAGGATAGAATCCCATGTTACTTTCACCGGCCAGGTCAGTCAATATCTACTGAACGCTTGTTATCAACGTTGCCGTTTGATGGTAATGCCAAGTGAAAGCAAGATAGGTGATATCGAAGGATTTGGGATAGTCTATCTGGAAGCGGGTTTCTTTTCCAAGCCTGTTATTGCAGCCAAGGGAGGGGGTGTCAGTGACGCGGTTGAAGATGGGGTTACCGGTTTGATGGTCGAACCCGATAATCCCCACGCATTAACTGAGGCTATTTTATCTCTGCTCGACGACGATGAGCTGGTAAAAAAACTTGGAGAGGGTGGTCGGCAAAAGGCACTAATGGAGATATGGCCGGCAAAAACAGAGCGATTTTATTACCACGCTACTCGCCTGTCCAGTACACGTGGAAAAAGGAGATCAAAATAGTAAGGATTAATCCCAGGAGCCCGGCGATTATTATGTTTAGTAACTTATTCGGGCTGGTTGCATGGTCCGGCAGTATTGCCGGACTTCGGATCCTCGTTGGAGTAGATAGCTTATTCAGGCTTTCAAGATTCACTATTTCATCCTTGTAATCTCCGATTTTTTCCTGGTTTTCTCCAATTAAGGTATCTAATTCAGCAATAATTTCCCTCAAATCATTAACGCTCTTCCTCTGAGCGGAGGAAGATGACTGTAAGAAAAGAAACTCAATTGGAGAAATCTTGGATGAATCCAATTCGCTTAAATCGATGCTGAATTTATCCGCGGTTTTATCGGTCTTATCTATATTTAATTGAATTTGTTGACGATATTTCTGTTGTGTTGAAACAACTTTTTGCATTGAAGCTATTTTTTCATTATAAATCATAACCAGATTTTTTAAAGACTGCTGATTGGATTGATAACGCATCTTATGCTGATCAACGATAGTAGATGCCAGAAGAGTTAAAACATCGACTGTTTCCTGGGGCTCCGAGGCTTCACAGATAATTTTCACAAGGGGAGACCCCTCTTTTTGGGAGGTGGACATAACATCGTTAAAAGTTTCCACTTCGATTTTTTTCCGGAGTTTTCTTAAAGGAATATCCAAATTTAACTCAGCCGAAACTTTGTTTAGTACTGCTTCACTCTCGATAACATGTGCGGCCGATTTCGGTTCTTCTATAAATTCCGTTTCCTGTTTGGTCATATCCCTGGGCGGAAGATAAATTTTCCCAATCTCCAGAAGCAATGATGATTGGTAAGTCTGAGGCATTATAAAACTAACTATTCCCGCTGCCAGGGCGCAGATTATTGAACCCCAGATGATAAATCTTTTGTAGCGTACTATGATTCTAAGATATGTTTTTAGATCGGGCACGTTATCATTCATAATTTTACTCACCTTGATGCGACATTATTTTAATTAATCATAATCAACGGGTAATAATAGTACAATGCTTATAATTTGTCAAATTTTTTGGGAAGACAAATTATTAAAGGCTAACGATGACCGGGAATGAGAGATGAAATTTTTTTCTTGATTAAGCCTATAATAATTAAATCATCATAAGACAATTTTAAGAGAAACAAGAGGCTGAAGTAAACCGTCAGCAATCCGAAAGAACAGCAGATTAGTTGTAACCAGATGGAGGTTTTTAGCATTACGAGTCCCGCTTTGAGAAAAAAGATTATGATGCCGACAATTATAATTGCCAGAAAAGGTTTATAGCTATCTCTCCGGTAAGCATGGGTCTTGAAAATTAAGTATACTTCAATTGTTCTGACCAGGCCTATTAGGAACATTGAACAGGCGGTAGCTAAAGCAGCTCCGGTAATGCCGTATTTAGGTATCAGGAATAAGTTTAATACAAAATTGAAGACAATTATTATAATATAGTTAATCAGATTGATTCGGGAATGGCCGGTCATCATTATTAATCCGTTTGCCGGTCCGGTAAAATTTTGGAACATCCATCCTGATGAAAGAATTAACAAGCATAAACTACCAGTTGAAAATCCGCGCCCAAAAAACATCATTATTTCTTGTGAGAAAAGACAAAAAAATAGCCAGAGAGGCAGACTGAAAGTGGTAATTTCTTTTGTGACTGTTTTAAAAAGCAGAATAATTTTTTTATCTCTTTGCTGTCCGTGGTAGGCAGCTACAAGGGGAAGGAATATAATGGCAAAAGAGTTGAATGGTAAAAGGACGAGAAAGGCTGCTCGAGCTGCTGCTCCGTAAATGCCTACTACTCCGGTTGATTTGAAATAACCCAGCATGAAAATATCTATCCGCTCGATTACAAGTGTTAAAAAACCAACCCCCATAAGGGGAAGGGAGAAGGACATTAACTTTCTATATTCCCGTATGGGAGAATAAGACTGCTCTGAAAGAGAATGAAGGAATTTAATTGCATAATATATGGCTAAAAAGAAGCCTAGATAAATAGATATTAAATAAGAAGAGATTACTCCGTTGATTCCCAAAGGAAATATTACTACCAGGATCAGGATAGAAACAAAAAGTAGTAGTGGGCGAATAATGTATTCAATAAATATTCTGAACTTGATCAGCTGGATGGCCTGCAACCCGGCTGTTAAAACTCTTTCCAGAACAAGGGGGATAATTGCTAAGGCAAAAATTTTTAGAAGTGGAGTGAGTTCGGGTTTCGAAAATAGTTTTACTGCCCAGAATTTTGCGGTAAAAAATAGGGAAACTGTTAGAATTAAGCTACTTAATGTAGTTACTCTGAGACTACTAATCAAAGTCCCTTTAACTTTTTTTAGTTCTCTTTTTCCATAGTAAAAAGATCCATAACGGACAATTCCTTCATTTAAACCAAGAGAACCCGCCATTGCCACCACAACAACCATACTATAAGCCAGGACCACCAATCCATAATTAGAAGCCCCTATTGCTCTGGTGATGAGAAGGATTGCCAGGTAGTTGAATAAATAAAATAAAAGCTTCCCGCCGGCGCCGCTCCCTGCGTTTTTAGCAACTTTACTCAGGGTTTCAATTGGCAGTTGAGTACTATCCGACTGATTTTTTTCTGCTTGCATATTAGTATTCTCGATTTAATATATGAAAATGCTTGTAGAGGATGAGATTATTACAGCTTAAATTTGTTGTTAATGCAATCTTCTTATTATGACAACAGTGAAACAAATTAAAGATTGGTATAATCATAAGTACCGTACCTCAGGAGAAGATCTTTTTCGTCCTTACCACACTTATCCGCATTTTCTTAATTATTTACCGGTAAAGCCCGGCCAGAAACTCTTGGATATCGGCTGTGGCACCGGGCATATGGCTAAAGCTTCGATTCAGAGAAAGCTTATAACTTTTGGGATTGATATATCATTAGAAGCAATCAAGATCGCTCAGGTGGTTTCCCCAGAAACAGTATTTTTAGTTAGCCAGGGGGAGAATCTTCCTTTTAAGGATAATTACTTCGATTATATTTTTTGTCTCGGCACGCTGGAACATTTTCTCAATATGGAAAAAAGTCTCCAGGATATAAAGCGCGTGGCCGCACAGGATGCTCTTTTCTTTATTATGGTTCCCAATCGAAACTTCTTATATTTTAAGTTAAGAAGATTCTCCGGGACTGAACAACAGGAAATCAATGAACATCTGCTTTCTCTTGAGGAATGGAAACAACTCCTGAGAAAAGAAGGCCTGGTGATTACTGCGATTCACTCGGAAAATTGGTTTAATAAAGGAAAAGAAAGAAAGTTTTTATCTCTTTCTCCCGTACAAACGGCTAAGGCCATAGGGCTTAACTTGATCGATCATTTTTTGCCATTATACTATTGCTATCAGTTTATTTTTCTATGTCGGCAATGCTAAATTCCAGACAACAAAAGAATCTTTTTTTAAACCGGAATACCTTAATATGTTTTTCTGTTCTGGTTGCGGTGGGAGTAATTTCATGCTTTCTTTTGCCGATTGTAAATATAGGTCTGATTGCCGGAATACTATTAATGACCATTATTTTTTCTCGCCCATTCCGATATCCACCGGTTCTCCCCCTTTTTATAATTATTCTTTACGGAAATCTACTCAAGTACCTTACCGGGAACAGATATGTATTGATGGGTATAGATTTGTTTATCTTGCTTCTCTTTTTGAAGATTTATATCGAAGCTTGTATCAAACGCAAATTACCCATTTATTCTTTGATAATAGAATCATCTCTATTGATTTTCCTTGGGATAAGTTTACTCCAATTATTTAATCCTAATGTTCCGGTCTTTACCGCCGGCCTGGAAGGATTCAGAAAAACATCATTTTATATGATAGGGGTATTTATCGGCCTTCATTATATTCGTACTACAGAACAATTCCAAAAAGCGATTAAAATTTTTACCTGGTTTTCGCTCCCCATCATTCTTTACGGCATAAAGCAGGCTTTCCATATGTCTCTGTTTGATCAGCGAATGGTTGATCTGAACTGGAGCAATATTTGGACCTATACAATCTATGGCTGGAACCGCCCAATAGGTCTTTTTTCCGGGCCGTTTCACTATGCAATGCTCTGTATTCTTATAGTCTTATGCTTCATTTATTTGTTTTTGGAAACTCAGAAAAGATACTATATCTTTCTAATTCCTCTTCCGGTAATGGGTTCCCTACTAGCTATGAGTAGAACAAATCTGGTGGCTTTAGTTGGCTCAGTTGTTGTTTTTATGTTTTTGTACCTTGCTTACGGAAAGGGTTACAGTAAAAAGAAATTATTTAAGTACAGTGCGATGTTTATCCTGTTAGTTGCAATAGTTATTGTAATTTCCGCTAGTAATCTCAAGCCTCTATCCCGATCAATAACTTCATTGGTTGCCCTAAAAGAAGATCGGAGGTTCTTAAATCGGATTGAGGGATGGCAAGGTATTATACAGGCTGTTCAAAAGCAACCAATTAGAGGTTATGGTATGGGGAGCGCGGGCGATACATTACAGTATATCTATGATTTTCCATTGCATTATACCAGTCATAATTTAGCCCTAAAAATTTTAATGGAAACAGGTATTCCGGGATTATTTTTTTATTGTGTGTTTTTTTTCGGCTGGCTGGGAATAGCCTATCGCGCCTTGCACTTTCGGGAAATCCGTATCCAAAATTTATCAGCCCTCTCCATATCCATGGTGGGAGTAATTCTAATTAACGGAATGGTTGGATCTGCTATAGAGGCTTTCCCCATCAGCTTTATTATCTGGTTTTTTATGGGTGCTTTCATTAGGATTTATTCCACATCTCAAGATAGGGCCGGCACAGGAATATAAGGATAAAGGATAGTTTTATTGTGAAGATCGATCTTATTATTTTTCCCATGCATGATTGGAAGAAAGGTGAGGAAGAAAGCTTTCGAACTCGGGATGGTCACCTGATGAAGGCATTTGAGAAGAGTGCCCGGACAGGTAAAATATTAGTAATTAACCGTCCCACTAGTTTGCCGGAAATGGTATTGAAAAAAAAATCTTGGAAAGTGAAGAACGTTCTTAGTTCCAGGAAAATTGGTTTCTTTTCTAGATTGGGGAAAGTCGCTACAAAAACCTATGTTCTGGATATATTTTCACCCCGTATATTATCACCTGTTTTTATGGGAAGGGATTGGTGGCATTTTATCTTTACCCGCAAGTCAATTCTTTCTATAGCAAAAAGAGCTATGAAAGAACTGGATATGGTATCTCCAATCCTGTTCCTATGGACCCCGATGGCAACACCGGTGATCGGACAATTAGGGGAAAAATTAATTGTTTTCGACGCCATTGATAATTGGCTTCTTCACCCGGAAATCAGAGATCGGCGAGAGTTTATAAAAAAAGGTTATACAACAATCAAAGAACGGGCTGATTTAATCTTTGTAAATTCGGAACCGATGAAAGATTTCTTAACCCGGAATAAAGATAAGCCGGTCCTAATTAACAACGGTGTAGATAAAGACTTTTTCCAGCTTGATTCTTCCCCATTGCCGGAAGATATGAAAGCTATTAAAAAACCGGTTGTTGGTTATGTGGGAAAAATGAGCAAACGGCTTAATATCGAATTAATTTCCTTTCTTTGCCGCAAATTAAAGCACGTTAGTTTCGTTTTTATTGGGCAGGCAATTAATCAAAAATGGATAGTTCCACTATTTAAATTACCCAATTTTTATTATTTGGGCGATAAACCATATAGTTTATTGCCTTTCTATCTGGCTAATTTCGATATTGGAATTATACCTCATTATGAAGATAAATATGTTATTAAAGGGGATTCTTTAAAAATGTATGAGTATCTGGCTGCCGGAAAGCCGGTGGTTACCAGTAATATTACCGGGGCAAAAAAATTCCAAGATGTTATACAGATAGCTTCCGATTCCGAAAAATTTTTAGCTGGAATCAAAAAATATCTGCAACTGATTGAAACCAAAAGATTATCGCCTGACAGATTAAGAGAACAACTGCCGGAGAACTGCTCTTGGAAAAACAAGGCGGAGTTAATGATAGATCTTATTTTCGGTGCATTAAAAAAAGATGAAAATAGCAATTCTGGGAACTAGAGGAATCCCGTCTAATTATGGGGGATTTGAAACTTTCGCCGAACAGCTGGCTGTTCGGCTGGTAGATCGGGGGCATCAGGTCACTGTTTATTGCCGTTCTCATTATATCTCCAGCCGTCTCAAGGAATATAAGGGAGTTCGGTTAATAGTTCTTCCTACGATCAAGCATAAATATCTGGATACGGTCGTTCATACATTTATTTCAATATTTCATTGTCTGTTTCATGATTATCAGATTGTTTTAATTTGTAATGGAGTAAATGCTTTGTGCAGTTTTATTCCCAGATTACGAGGACAGAAAGTGATTATAAACGTGGATGGTCTGGAGAGGCAGCGAAAAAAATGGAATCGACTGGGCAAATTGGTATATATGATATCGGAATGGTTGGTCACTTTTTTACCTGATGCTATTGTTTCCGATTCTTTATTCATTCAGAAGTATTACCGAGACCGGTACAACAAAGCATCAACATACATCGCTTACGGAGGCGATCTGGGAGAAGTGGTCCGGGATGGTAAAGTAAACAAATACAAGCTGGAAAAAAATCGATATATACTTTTTGTTGGACGCCTGGAACCGGAAAATAACGCGCACCTGGTTCAGAAAGCATTTATCAATTTGAAAACCGATCTTAAACTAGTTTTTCTTGGGGATGCGCCGTATGGGAAAAAGTATATAGATAAATTGAAAGAGATCCAGGATAATCGGATTTTGTTCTTAGGGGCTATCTATGGGGAAGATTACCGCCAGCTTCTTGACGACTGCTATTTCAGTGTTCGCGCCAGTGAGGTAGGAGGAACTCATCCAGCATTATTGGAGGCAATGGGCTATGGGAAATGCGTGTTGGTCAGCGATAATCCGCAGAACCGGGAGACTGCCGGTTCTGCTTGCATGCTGTTCCGGTTAAAAGATAAAAATGACCTGAAAACAAAGTTGCAATATCTTATTGATAACCCTTCTATAGTTAAAGAATATGGAGAAAAAGCCAAGGAAAGAATCGCGAAATATTATACCTGGGATAAGGTAACTGATGCCTACGAAAGGCTATTTAAAAATGTCTAAAAGGATCAAATTATTATTATTTAAAAGAGCCTTGAGCCAGATCAAGCAAGGTAAGATTATGGTGGTATTATATCAGTTATTGAGAATAGCGGGATTCAAGCATCTTCTTCCTCCGTTTCCCATATCTTTAATGATAGAGCCCGCCAATATTTGCAATTTGCAATGTCCCACCTGTCCAACCGGAGCGGGCAAACTTAACCGTCCTCCCCGTTTATTGAAATTTCAGGAGTTTAAACATATAGTTGATCAATCCCGTAAATACATTGAAAATATTGTACTCTGGAATTATGGGGAACCTTTTATCAACCCCGAGTGTCTGAGAATGATAAAATACGCCACTTCTTCTGGGATATATGTAGTAACCAGCACCAACGGTGAGTTCTTTGATTCTTCAGATTTCGCAATCAGGGTTGTTAAGAGTGGACTTCATCACTTGATTATTTGTCTGGATGGGGCTGATCAAGAGACATTAAGCATTTACAGGAAGAATAGCAATTTTGAGAAGATTATCAAGGGCATACAATTGATAGTTGCAGCTAAGCGGAAATTAAAGACAAAAACCCCGGTTCTTGAGTTGCAGTTTATAATAATGAAACAGAATGAGCATCAGCGAAGTCATATAAAAAATTTATCCCACCAATTAGGGATAGATATATACTCCGAAAAAACAGCGGGTATCGATGCCAATGATCCTGAATTTCAGAAACAGGCGGAAAAATTTTTGCCAACTGATTTATCCTTGAGTCGTTACCGGTTGAAGCCGGATGGAACCTATACTCTCAAAGGAAAAATCAAGAACTATTGCAAATGGGTATATCAGCGGACAGTAATCAATTCAGATGGGAGTGTCATTCCCTGCTGCTACGACCTTTATTCCCGTTATATTATGGGCAATGTGTTTGAAGAGAACTTGGGTTCTATATGGAAAAATAATAAGTATCAAATGTTCAGGAAACAAATCAGAAAAAACAGGAGAAGTATTTCTATTTGCAATATATGTTCTGAAGGGCGATATGAAATCACGGGAAAAAAAGCTGGGTAGGAGAAGATATATTTTTTTCCTGTTGATTGTCGCCCTAGGAGCAATTCTTCTTATCAGTTATTTGACATACCAACCACCGTTACTAAGGACCGGTTTACCCCATCCTTTTGAGTTTATCTATGATTATTTCGGATTTGGTTGGCATTACACCAAATCAGTTTATTTAGAGCAAAATGATCAACTGGAAGCCTCTCAGCATGAATTAGCTCTGGCTGCCTGGCATCGACCCAATTATTACCGGGTATGGTTTAATCTGGATCCCGGGGACTTGTTTCGAGTTGGGAAAGAGCTCGAAAAATTGGGTTTCAGAAGTCAAGTAAGCCGTGTTTTATTCAATGCATATCTGAAATCGGGCTGTGATCAGAGATTGGGCCAGGAGTTGCTTCAATATTTTCAGAACTGGAACGAATGGTCAAAAGTAGCTGTAATCGCGGAGGATTTAGCGAGGGAAGGAAAAAACCCGGACC
>Ga0222702_1000177_pt1 | contig 18458 bp, 14 predicted proteins | sample AntAcemetage1504_FD_181152 | JGI IMG/M metagenome (GOLD analysis project Ga0222702, IMG submission 181152) | Saline water microbial communities from Ace Lake, Antarctica - #1504 | ecosystem: Environmental > Aquatic > Non-marine Saline and Alkaline > Saline | place: Antarctica: Ace Lake...
CAGTCTTGGTGAAGGTTGTATTTTCAAAGATAACGGATTCGTATGCGAGATTTGGTATGGTAACGGTCTCACTTCCGCTACTGCCTCCGCTTTCTCCGGTATTTGTTACGGTGTCGCCGGGACCAAAGCAGAATACCTTGCCATATGTTTCAGTTCCAATGAAGAGTCTGCCATTGTAGGACTTTGGCGATGAACCCCAGAATGCAGCGTAATTTCCATCACTCGGTGCTGTCTGGCCATATTGCCATTGCAGGGCGCCGGTAGATGCATCAAGGGCAAAAATATTCCCTGCTGCCTCGTTGGTTGCGAAATAAACGGTCCCGCTACTGAGTTCAGGGGAGACAGAAACTGTAGCTGATGGATAATTCCATAATTCTGTCCCGTCTGTTATGCTATATTTATGCAGACCATCTCCTTCACCAACGTAGAGATACCCATCTGATAGGAAAGGAGTGCCTATCTGACCGTCGATAGCCACACTCCATTCTTGTGCTCCTGTGGAGATGTTAATTCCATAGAGATTGTCAGTGGTTGTCAGATAGATCTGATTTGTTCCAACCACGGGTGAAGAGCGGATGTCAGCGGGAACAGTAGACTCCCACTTTTCTGAAAAATCACCAAACGACAGGGCATAAAGAGTCCGGGAGTTGTTTGCCGCGAAATAAACCCTCTTTTGGGAACTGTTTACAACGGGTGAACTGCAATATTTGAGCTCTCCTCCGGTAGTAAAATGCCGAATTTCATCACCGTTTAAATCATAGTCATAGAGAGTTCCAGTCTTCTGGGCAATAATCAACAGATGATCCTCGTATGTTACTGGTGAAGAGGTGGCATAGAAGTAATATTCTCCACCGACAGCATCAATTGATTTTTCCCAGAGTTTTGTGCCACCTGAAGCCGAGATAGCATAAAGTTTTCCTACTGTTGAACGTACAAAGATTTTCCCGTCTCCGTAGGCAGCAGTGGCCAGATATGATCCTTCGCCACTTGGATAGGTGTAGTTCCATACAGCTGATCCATCATTCTGGTTGAGACAGTAGAGTTTTGGAGTTCCTCCCCCAGTCATACCAAAAGTATTCGAAATGTAGACTTTACCGTCATAGAGAAGGGGCGTGGTGTCAATATTGTCGCTTGCAAGTTTTGTTGACCAGCGGAGATTCGCGCTTGATGGTCCGTTGCCGGATTCAGGTGCAGGGCTTGGATTGACACCGACTGAGGTGAGAGAGATATTGATAATTTTTGTAAAGTTTGTTGGTGTTGGGCTAAGCGTTGACCAATCAGGGTTCGACGCGCCGGGTCCATAACAGAACTGTAGTAAATCGCCTGTAGATACTGTGTTTCCTCCTAAACCCATTGATGTTGCAGCACCGTTGAGATAGAGACTCCAGGTGCTTGTGGGATAATTTCCTATCAGGCCATTAATTCCAACAATCGAAAACGTTCCGTATGAACTATACCAACTGTCACTTACGTTAATATCGTCAAAAAAACCTGCATCTGAAGCTGCCAGAAGGGCACTGAGATCTGTGTTATTATTGAGAATGTAGGTTGCTGTGAGATTATTGGTTGGATGATAAATTTGTGTTCCGCTGATTAGACTCACTGATCCATTCCATCCGGCAAAATCACCCAAAGTGACGGTAATATTTACGATACAGTCTGAAGCTGCCAGAGCAGATGGAGCATAATCCGGAGCCCCGCCCCAGCTACCATTATATATTGTAATTTTATCACCATTATGGCATATCAGGTTCCCCAGTCCATATCCGGATTGTGAACCGTTTATGAAAGTAATCCAGTGGTTTGCATCACCGAAATCACCAATCTGATTGAGAGAATATCCATAGGTGCCATAACTTACGGTATAATTCAGAAGGTTTTCTTCTGCCATTTTGTCAAGTGCAGCAAGTCCGGAGATATTTGAGACAGCATGTGTGCCGTCAGGAGCAAAACCACCGCCGGGATAGAGGGTTACAGATTTTTCTAAGCCGGGGAATTGCGTAATACCGCCAATGGTAATATTGTAAATATAGCTGGCGTTTGAAAAATTCTCTCCGTATGGATTTCTGTACGAGATAATGTCCTCAACCTGACATTGATACTGAGGAGCACTAATGGCCCCACCGCCGGGTTGTACCCCATTCACTAAAAATTCCCAGTAGCCTGTGGAGGTCCCGTTAATGGATTCGACGTCCGCCGATCCCCAACCATAATTGAGAGTATAATCAAAATCTCCGTCCTCAGATGCTGCCTGCAACGCTCCAAGGGCACTGGTATTTGATTCCTGATATCCACTGTTTTTTTCAAACTGATATCCCTGTTTCAGAATCACAGTTCCGTTATATTCGACAACAGGAGCAGCACTTCCCAGCGGTACAAAAACAAACCCAATAAGGGCAGCTAATAATAATAAAATCACAAAATGGTTTCTCATAATTAACACATATTTTTTTTAGATATATCACATTGGGTGGATATAAAAATATTGATCTAAGATCAGAAAAATGATCTTGGATGCTTTTTCAATTACGGTTTAATATATGAGAACAGTTCATGCAGACTATTCATCGGGACAATCCTCTCCCGAAGGGCATCAAAAACAGTTTGAAGGGAATTACCGGTTGTATAGTCCAAACATTCACCAAGCATATAAACAGGTGTATCGGTAATGTCAGAAAGAAGTGTAATATTTACGAGATTGTCATTGCCACATGGCATTCCGGCTAAGACAACACAGTCTGCCTCCTGCACTGCCCTCTTCAGTTCTTCTGTTTTTTCATTACTAATTGGCGTGAAAGCCGACACAGCAATTGTTGGGATCTCAAGTGAAACCGCAGCAGCATAGTCTGAGTCATTGGTTGCAAGAATCCCGGCGCTCAGGATATGGCCACATCCATGAAGTGCATGCAGAACCTCAGAACCTGATCCACCACCACTGATAACGTGAATCTTTTTTGGAGAGGAACAATGGTCAGGACATTCAAAAAATGAAGTTATCCGGGGTTTTTTCGTGATCGGATTGATGGTTACAACGGCGTTTATCGTATAATGCTCTTTAAGGTTCCCTGCCGTGAGAACTTCAGCGGGACTGCCATCTGCACAGATAGCCCCATGATTCAGGAGAATCAGATGGTCGCAGTACTGGGCAGCAAGATTCAGATCATGATACACGCCGATCTTAACAACTCCTTCAAGGTTGTGTATAAGATTCAGAATCTCAATCTGGTGATTGATGTCAAGGTGTGAAGTTGCTTCGTCAAGTAACAGAATCTTTGGTTCCTGTGCAATGGCCCGGGCAATAATTACCCGCTGACGTTCACCCCCGCTAATCTCGTTGATCGACCGGTCAGCAAACTGAGTAATATTGCAGGTTTCCATTGCAGCCTGGGCAATTCTGCGATCTTCAGGAGATTCGGAACTGAAACGCCCAATATAGGAATGGCGACCCATCATGACAATGTCTGAAACCGAATAATCAAAGGAGATAGCGGTCTCCTGTGGAACGACGCCCATAGTGTGTGCAAGATTTCTTGCAGAAAATGAAGTAATATTTTCCCCGTCAATCTGCACCGTTCCGGAATATGGTTCAAGAATGTTGCTGATTGCCTTTAACAGAGTTGTTTTTCCTGATCCATTCGGTCCGATAATGCCAACGGACATATTTTTGTCCGCATGCATGGAGATATGCTCTATGATCGCTTCGGCACCATACCCGACTGAAAGGTCAGAAACATCGATCATGTCTTCATCCTCATTCTGAGTAGATACAAAAAGAACGGAGCCCCGACAAAGGCAGTAATAATCCCGACCGGCATCTCATTAAAGAAGGTCCGTGTAAGATTATCGGCCCACAACAGGAAGAGTCCACCGGCCAGAAAGGAGGTTGGAATAAGAATCCGATGATCAGGACCTACGATCAGACGAATGATATGCGGGGTAATGAGTCCGATAAAACCAATAGCACCAGCGATAGAAACAGCAATTCCGGCGATAAAAGAACTCAGAAACAGCAGAATTTTTTTGAGCTGTTCAACGTTGACGCCAAGACTGAATGCATCATCTTCACCCAGTGAGAGAATATTGAGATCACGGGAGAAGGCAACGATTATTACGCAGCCAACCAGAATGAGAATGCCAATATAAACATCCGGCCATCCCACATTCCAGAATCCTCCCATGAGCCAGAACATAATCTGATGCAGACTTTTCCCGGCATTATACATCAGAAATGAAAGGATCGACGAGAAGAACATGGAGAGCGCAATACCGGATAAGAGGAGCGTTTCAACGGGGGCACGTCCTTTCTTGGTCGAAACGATATAGACCAGAAACGTTGCACCGGTTGCACCAACAAAGGCAAAGACTGGCAGGAACAATCCGCCAAAAATGACAATTGCTATAGCAGCGCCGAGTGCACCGCCAGAGGAAGTGCCGATAATATAGGGATCTGCCATAGAATTTTTGAACAAACCCTGCATCGCCGCACCAGCAACAGCAAGACCACAGCCGACCAGAAACGCTGAAAGAATCCGGGGAAGGCGAACATCAAAGACAATCATCTGAGCGGTTGCATCAATAGTTCCGGTGTTTGGCAGAAAGGGAAAAATCGCAGCAAGAGGAACCGATGTGGGACCCATGCATATTGAGATGAGAATACTAATCACTGAAAGAATACAGAGAATAGCCAAAACAAGAATATTTTTTGTTTTCATCAAATCGTAGGTATTAATTTACCGGGCTAGATAAATTAAATTTGTTATAAGTAAAATGCCGCATAATATTTAGTGAAGCATGATTCCCGGAACTATCTGTGAAGAACTCATTAATGTAACCATCTATCCTTGGGATCGCACCTGTTTTGATGGGAAATGGGAGGGCGTCGAAGACTTCTGCCAGGATCATCATCTGGAGGGTATTGAGCTTTATACCGGGTATGAACCCCTGCCATCTGATATTCCGGCAGGTCTTATAAGAGGGGTTCACCTCCCGTTTCACTCAGGGTGGCTTGAACTGATGCATCTGGATGAGGCAGAGAGCAGAAAAAAATTTGACTCCTCGTTCTATGTCTGCACAACGCTCGAAGAACTCTACAACGGTCTTCGTCTTCAGCTGGCAAATGCTGCTCATCTGGGTGCTTCCTATGCCGTTTTTCATCTCTCGTATTCATTGCCGGAAGAATTATTTACGTATCAATACGGATTACAGGATGCTGAAGTACTTCAGGAGGCGGCGGTCTTCCTGAACAATCTGGTCAGCTCCTTTCCCGGTAGGGAATCCCCTGTAAAAATACTCTTTGAGAATCTCTGGTATCCGGGATGTACCTACACTAACCCAGATGCAATTCTTGAATTCATGGACCAACTGGACTTTGAGAACTATGGATTTCTGCTGGACACCGGGCACCTGATAAATTATGTTGCCGGGTCTGATGATGAGAATACCTGCATTGACGCCGTGCTCTCATGCCTCAAAAACCTTCCTGCATCCATTATCGACCGGATGGACGCTGTTCATCTCCACCGGACTGAATGTCAGGTCATCCGTGCCATCAGAGAAGAGCGTGGAATTCCGGCAGGGTTTGAAACGATGCAACGGCACCACCAGGAACAACTTGCTTTCCAGTATGCCGGACAGATTGATCAGCACCGGCCATTTACCTCACCGCGAGTGAGGGAGATTCTGGATGCTGTTTCGCCTGCTTTTCTGATCCATGAGTTTGTCTCAGGTTCGCTTCCTGACCGGGTAGATTCTCTTTCTATGCAAAGGGCAGCGATCTCAAATGTAGCTGAGGAGATAGTTCCATCCCCCAAAGAAATTTCAGATCTCCATATTTGATAGTTTCCTTATCAGAAGAGAACATGAAACAGTGTATGAAACGCCTGTTTCAGACGTTGTTTGATGAGAAATCACAAAGTGATTTTAATTCCAAATGTGATGCCATTTTTAGGTGAGCTCAGGGGTTCCGGCTGTGGAATTCCTTAACACCTTCGCCCGGCCACCTCCCGCACGCCTTCTTCATCGCACACAGGCTGCTAGGAAAATGTTTTCAAACAAAAAAATGGCCTGGACTGAAGTATGAACGCAGAGATAAGAGTGAACGTCTCAAATTTCCCGGTTTTATGAAATTTTATCAGCCGGGAGAACAACGATAGGATTCAGATGGAAAAACAAACCATTGAAAGCACAAAATTGATCCTGAGGCTACGTTTTTCAGACTGATTAAAAAAGGAGACCCGGTTGGGACCATCCTTTAAAAAAACGTGCATGAAACAAATGTTTCAGGCACTGTTTGATGATAAATCACAACGTGATTTACATCATACATACGTTTATGCAAACTTCTCTTTGACGCTGTTGAGCTCATCAATTGAGTCAATGGTCACATAGGTAGGAACAACAAGGCCAACTTTTGCGCCTTCGAGGTTCTTTCCGACTACCACAATCTTACCCTCATACTTGTCCAGGTAGACCTTATGGGTTGCCGGAAGCCATGATGAAATGGTAAAGTCAACATCACCGTCTGCAACAGCCTGATACAGAGGACCGGCATCCACAGCAGAGGTGTCAACATTAAATCCTGCCTGTTCCAGAACCTGCTGAATAACGGTTGTGCTGGCAATCTCGGAATCCCAGAGAACATAGCCGATGGTAACTTTCTCACCGTCAGAAGAAACGCCGCCAATCCATTCGGTGACGGTCTCAGGGTTGTCTGCAATCCATTTTGCTGCTGCATCTTCCGGCGTCATGCCACCTTCGACATTGAGCATGACTGATGCCATGTCTTCCGGAGTCCAGTAGAAACGTTTAATGACTGAATACAGATCAGGGCTGTCATCTGAAAGACCTACCCGGGACAGCGTTGCGATGTATTCCTCTCCACCATAGACGCCCTTTGGATCGTCAAGGTACTTGAGGTCATAACGTGCAAATTTCCAGTGTGGTGTCCATCCGGTAACGACAACCCATTTCTCTTCACCAATTGCCTTGGTAAGTTCAGATGCCATTCCCGCACTGCTGCTGGCTACCAGATCGAAGTCAAGGCCATAATCTTCGATGGCCTTCTCAGACATCATCATTATGCCTGCGCCCGGCTCTATTCCGATTATTTTCCCTTTTTCTGCTGCCTGTGTCCCCTGATCGGCACATCCTGCAACCATAACCATTGCAATGCCAATCAGAGCGACTAGGACAACTGTTTTGTTAAATAAATTCATCTAAACACGACCAAAACACGATTATTTTACCAAAAGGGGCAAAAAACGAGCTTATGAGTTAACTGTACAAAAAAAACAATATATATAGTTATCCTTTCTGTTCTCTGACAATGACAATATTCTGTGTGAGCCTGTCAAGGATAATTGCAATAATCACAATGGCAAGTCCGGCTTCAAATCCGGTCCCGATATCAACCCTCTGAATGCCGTAGAGTACCTGATACCCAAGTCCTCCGGCTCCAATCATGGATGCGATAACCGTCATTGAAAGGGCAAGCATGATACACTGATTGACTCCGGCCATAATGGTCGGGAGGGCAACCGGAAGTTCAACCTTTATCAGTTTCTGAACCGGCGTTGCACCGAATGCATCGGCAACCTCAACGAGCTCTTTTGGTATCTGCCTGATACCGAGTTCGGTCAGTCGGATTGCCGGTGGCATGGCAAAGATAACGGTTGCGATAACACCTGGGACTTCTCCGAGTCCGAAGAAGATGATAGCAGGAATCAGGTATACAAAGGAAGGCATGGTCTGCATGAAATCGAGGAAAATTCTCATGAAAGCCTGAAGTTTTGGGTTTTTGGCAGAAAGAATCCCGATGGGAACACCGATGACAAGTGAGATCGTCGCTCCGACAATGACCAGTGACAGAGTCTCCATAGTCTCCGGCCACAACCTGAGATCCCAGATTAACAGCAGGCACAACACCGTCATGATGGGGAGCTGAAGGAGTTTCAGGCCATTTCTGGTTGAAAGTGATGTATTTAGCCCCATAAATTTCGCCTTTCTTCTGACAAGGAAGTACATTAATCCGGATACGATCAGGATCATAAGAACCGGCGGAATAACCGTCAGTACAAATAAGGCGGCGTTAATGAAAGCATCAAGGACCGCGGTTATACCATCCAGAAGCCATCCAAGATTTGCCTTCATCCAGTCAACGATGGCTTCTACAGCATCTCCGAGCGGTATTTTGGGTATTGCGGAAGTATCAGCCATTATGCATCAGTCTCCTTTCTGCCTATTGCCGCAAGAACTGTGCCACGGACGATGATTCCCTTCAGTTTCTTCTCATCATTTACGACGGCAACCGGGTACTGGATGTCGGCTATCATGGGGATGATATCACTGACTGGTTCTTCAAGGTTTATCACCGGAATATCACGTATCAACACTTCACTGATGGTCTTTTTCTCTTTTAATGCCCGGACAGCATCGTCTACCATAATCAGGCCTTCAAGGACACGGTTTCTTCCGACAACAAAGACACTTGATATCCCGTATTCCTGCATCAGGTGCAGGGCAACGTGAGGTCCGTCACGAATCAGGATAAGTGGTTCCGGTTTTTTCATGATATCTTTGGCACTCAGAACCCTTGTCATATCAACGTCTTCAACAAACCGCTCAACGTAGGCGTTTTCAGGATTGGTAAGAATTTCTTCGGGCGTTCCTACCTGAATGATAGCGCCGTCTTTCATCAGAGCAATCCGATCGCCAAGTTTCAACGCTTCATCGAGGTCATGGGTGACAAAAATAATGGTTTTGTTGAGCCGTTCCCTGAGTTCTATGAGTTCATCCTGCATATCCCGCCTGATGAGCGGATCAAGGGCAGAAAATGCTTCATCCATGAGGAGAATATCAGGCGAACTGGCAAGTGCCCGTGCCAGACCAACCCGCTGTTTCATACCGCCTGACATCTGATCCGGATAACTCTCACCATATCCTTCGAGTCCGACAAGAGACAGGGCTTCTTCGGCCTGTGTGTACCGTTTTTCCTCTTTTATGCCCTGAACCTCAAGCCCGAATGCAACATTATCGAGTATTGTTCTGTGAGGGAGCAAGGCAAAATTCTGGAAAACCATGCCCATAAGGTGCCGCCGTGCCTGAATGAGTTCTTCATCGTTCATGGCGGTGATGTCGTGATCTTTGATCGTGATCGTTCCTTTGGTCGGATCGATAAGGCGGTTTATACACCGAAGAATTGTTGATTTCCCGGAGCCTGAAAGACCCATAATAACAAAGGTTTCACCCTCATAAACTTCAAAAGAGACGTTATTTAATGCAACAATATGATTAGTTTTTTCACGAATTTCATCTTTGGAACAATTTCTGTCGAGATATTTTAGTACCTTTGAAGGTTTTGACCCAAAAATTTTGTAAATATTATTTGCTTTGATGATAATCCTGTCATCATCTGGCTGATTATCTTCCATAAATTCACCCGGTTACCAAAAGAGGTAACGGTTGTTTTAATATTTCCTTTTTATATGCTATAGTATTACTTGCGTAAAAGCGGAGTGAGAAATCAGGGCGAATTAATTTGAACCACCTAATAGTTTTCTTTTGAAGCTTCTCCATTCCCGGTAATTTTTCAGAAACCCGGGCGCTACACCTATGGAACAAACGAGAATTTCACCATTATGAAACATTGGGATGATAGGAGAAGGGAAAACAAAAAAATGCCTGATGGTATCACTCCATCCCACTACTGCTCCTTCGATACACCGGAGCACATATCGGTTTTCTATCTGACGGTTCATAAATTTCTCCTGAATGTAATGTATGCCTGACGAGTCAGTTCAGAAAATCAGCAATCCTGTCTGAGGATTTATCTGTTCTAAAACGAGCAAACAACAGATTAGTATTGGTTTTTGTCAAGGATATGCCCACCGGCATGAGAAGCATCTCCACTGAATGTTGGAAATGAGGAATCCTCATTCAGTTCAGAAGCACCGTTACATGATACACGTGCGTGAGGAGTATAGGGTGGGTAGTACATGGCCTACCAGCTTTTACCCGTATCACCCGATCACCTGTCACACACCTGAGAAATACGGGATTATTTGCGAAACCAACGGCACATTACACTCCGATTGGGTACGGGTGACAGAGCAGGCACCCGTATTCACCCGTCCCAAACCTGTTAGACTGAAAAAAGCCACCACAACCCTCAGTTTCCACATCCCTGCTATATTTCACGCGTGCGTTATAATAGGGCATCTAAGAAGATGTGCTGTTTGAGTCATTAAAACAAAGGTCAACGAGGACAGTATAAAAGAATAACGTTGGGAGTTTGAGGTTACGTCAGGACGCCCCGGCCGAACTTCCAGATCTAAGCTCAAATTCCAGTTTAATTTAAAAAAGAAGTCCCCAATAATAATATTCTCTTTCTAGTATAAAATAACAGCCTCAAAAACCCTTTAAATCCTCAAAAGTCACAAATATCTATCTCCAAAATTCACAATCGCAATTTTTTCTCAATCATCTGTCCAGAAACGCGCAGATTTTCTCCTCATTTCAGTCAGTTTTAGCAAGACATGATCAGAATACCGCAGAGGGGTCTGTCAGGACATCACAACCATTTCATAACGTTACTCAGTCGAGACTCCGTGAGAGAAAAATATCTCTCGTGTGATAGGATACATAACAAAAGATCTAATCTCCAAATTGCCCAATAAGGTCCTCAGATATCTGAGACATATTGACAGAATAATCAGGTCATCAGGCAGGGGCACAAAAACACTCTCAAAACCCCCCGTTTTTGGTGATTCAACATACAGTAACACAAATTTTAAAAATCCACCATCCGGCCCCAATCCGCAAAAAATCCAATATAACCCGAGTTTTAACTGCCGATTCACTTGGCTCGATATTAATACCCCGTTTTGCGCATCTAATCAGGCATGGAAATACATTATCCGGATAACATGGATACGCTTTTTAAAAACGCAAGTGTCTTCGAAGAATGTTACGAACCCGAATTCTTCAGGTACCGGGACGCCGAGTTAACAAAACTCGCCATCAACGTCCACCCGGTTCTGCTAAACGCCGCTCCCTTTCATACTCTGCTGCAAGGTCTGCCCGGCACCGGTAAAACCACCACTGCCTGCATTGTCCTCAACCATCTCAACACAAAAACCAACAACTGCTTCCCTGTATATATCGACTGCAAGGTCGAAAAAACTCCAACTGCAATTCTAAAAGCCATTATAACCTCCATCACACAGTCTCAGCTACCTGTCGCCGGCATACCTATTTACGCTCTCTGTAAAAAACTTGGCAACCTGCTTTCCAAAAGAAACAAAATACTCGTCGTATGCCTTGATGACATCAACCTCCTGCTGAACAATAAACGCGTAAATGATACCATCTCCCTGTTGCTCAGGCTGCACCATGAACATCCGGGCATTCATGTCGGCATCATTGTCGTAGTGAGTGATATCGATTATGAAATTGAAGACGCATTTGACGCCATCACCCGGTCTGCCTTCCAGCCAGGCAAGATCTCCTTTCCGCCTTATACAAAAGATCAGATTACATACATTCTGAGTGAACGGGCTAAGGCAGCCCTCCATCCGGAGGTTATATCGAATAATCTGTTACAGGATATTGCCACAGCTGCCTTTATCGATAGTGACCTGCGGACTGGCATACACCTTATATTCCCGCCCACTCATAACGAGGTAGGTGGTACCACCCCAAGATCATAATACAGCTGCTCTTGTTTGTCAAGTATCTCACCCACCCTGAGTGATTTCCCCGGCTGTTCAAAACATTCAATGACATCCAGCTTATCCAACAGACCAGGCAACGTATAGTTCTTGAGAAGACCCTTCACCTGCATCTGTTTTTTGATGTAGGAGAGGTAGATCAGTGCCACAAACTGCACAAACAACTTTCCGTCAAGACTCTGCTCAGATGAGACCAAAGCACGACGCATGTTCAGGCGTTCCTTGAGGTTTCCGAAGGCTTTTTCGACAACATCTTTGTTGCGGTAGAGTTCAAGAGCAGTAATCGCATCCATTTTCTCATTGGTGATCAGGGCAAAAAATCCATAATATTGCTTGGCTTTGCTGACAATCTCGTCCCTGACTATCACTTGTGTCCCACGTTTTGGAGTTGTCTTGATAATGAAGTACTGCTGGTAGAGTTTCTCATGTTCAGGATCCCGTTTTCCTGATTCCAGTTCCTGTTTCAGTGCGATCAGCTGGCGATCAAAATTTTTCTCATCTTCGGCTGCCCGGTCGATGTTATAGTAATAGTGAATGTATAGACGGCGCGATTCCTGGAGAGTATCTCCTTTGTACGGACGTTTCTGTGTATAATTCCAGGTGGTTCGAACGGTTTGATAATACAGTTCATGGTCTTCACTGTAATGTTCGAAACTTCGAAACGTGTCATAGATCTCATCCAGCTCTTTTCTGATAAAGATCAGGGACATCTTGACAGACACAAGGAACTTCACATGATTCTGAAACAGGCTGTTAATATTGTCCTTGCTATAAAATCCCCGGTCCATGACCAACTTAACCCCCGAATAACCAAGAATATCCAAGTCTTCAAGCAGATGGCGTAATGTCTTGGAATCAGGAATATTCCCCGCGAGTTTTCTGTAGTAGAACGGGAGGTTAGACTCCTGCCCGAAGATGAGAGCCAGATTCAACTGTGGTAGTCGGTCGTGCTCCTTGTTGCGGCCATACTGTACTTGCCTGAGGGTTTCTGAGTAACTGGACAGAGTGGTTGTGTCATACGCCCAGAATTCCTTTTCTACCCTTTTTTTCCCCTGCAGGTTGAAGAAACGTTGTTTACTCCCCTCAGTGATGCTGGCGAACAGTTCGCTACTCCGCTGTGAGGTGATAGTATTGCCATACGGATGCTTGTGCAGGATTCCCCACTTCTCAAAACGGTATAGCGGCGTGCTGTCTTCAAGGATCAGATAGTATGCAATGGACAGGATTTGCCTGTAGGTGTCAGGAAAACACTGTTTCAGATCATGAGTGATCCCCAGTTTCTCACCAATAGTATCCAGCAGATAGGTGGCCCCATAAAAGGAGCGATGTAATCTCTTAGCTGCCTTTGATCCACGTTTCACGGGTGTATTACCTACTTGTGCCTTTCTGTTTCTTCCGTCAGTGGGGACGATTTCTCCTGTTTCTTTATTCACCCGCCCGATCAGGGTCCGCCTGGCACGTGATTGTTTCTTTTCCTTGTCCCAGTATGATACAGAGCGATAGGCATAGGTGATCCCGGATCGTTTATCTGTTTGATAGACAATTGCAACCATGGTGTTCTCTCCTCGTTATGTGTTATACATATAACACATAACGATGATAAAACTATCGCTTCGATACAGAAGAAGATTTTGAGATTTTAAGAATAATATGGAGTGGAATTTCTGAGCATGTTATGTGTTACCGGGAATGCAGGATACACACGCTAAGGCGCAGCGGTGCTCATGCGTTAATGGCCGGAAGATCCTCCATTGAAGCGGAGGATGTTCAGGCAATTCTGACAGATGGCAAGAACCCGCATCTGTATCACTCAGTCGAAATTCTTTCACCGCCCGAACTGAAAGTCCTCTACAAAATTATTGTTCTATCTGAGGAACTGTGTGCCACCTACCAATCAGGTTCTAAGAAACACCTCAGCGGGGATGTGCCGGACATACTGACCACCGGAAGACTGTATCGTGAGATGAACGAAGGTGAAGAGAAGGCAATGTCCAGTACGTCGTTTAATGAATATATCAACCACCTGAAGTCACTGCGTCTCATTGACACGCACAAATATAATCTGTCCACCCGTGGCAGGGTTATGGAGATTGTGCTTCGGCATGAGATTCGGGATGTTAAGGCGGCGTGTGAATATTACCTGGGTTATGACAGCGACTCCCAGCCGGAAGCGTGCCCGTGAGCGAAGCGAGCGGAGACGGTGGGGGCGTTACGTGGTGACAGCCGGGACCCATGAGCTTTTCTATAGCGGAGCGGGGGAAAAGGGAGGGGTTCGGGCGTAATAGATCTCAGGGTGGTACGGTAACGTAAGCCGCTTGCGCGAGGCGAGCAGCCCGAGTTCCGCGAGGGTGCGAGTGAGCAGAAGCGGCGGTTCTTTGGGATAGGTGTTACAGGTCCTGGGACCGGGTGTTTGAGTCGTAGCTTAGGTCTTGAAGTTCTCTCAGGATTATCTTTAGTATCTTTGGAAAGGGAAGGCATACTGGGTAAGCAAATCCTTTTCGTATGTCCTGCCAAATTTCCAACTATGCGTGGCGAGATATTCCTCCTTCAGGATAACAATGAACTGCTGGAAATGAATGAACAGAAGTATGATTCTGAAGATCTCCTTCAATCCCTTCTTGAAGATTATCCGAAACTTCTTGCGGGGAGCCAGATAAACCCGTCAAATCCCCGGCGATGGCTTCTCATCAGACGTGAGATGGGAATACCTGATAAGGAACAGGGGGCCGGTCGCTGGTCGATAGATCATCTCTTTCTGGATCAGGATGGGGTCCCGACTCTGGTCGAGGTGAAACGAAGTACCGATACCCGGATCCGTCGGGAAGTTGTTGCGCAGATGCTGGACTATGCCGCAAATTCTATTCAATTCTGGGAGATTAATGATATCATTTCCTCATTTCAGAATACCTGTGAGCAGCGAGGCGACGACCCGGATGAGTTTTTTGCAGAGTTTATTGGTGATGGCTTTGATCAGGATGATTTCTGGGAGCTGGTCAATGCCAACCTCCGGCAGGGGAAGATCCGCATGCTCTTTGTTGCAGACATCATCCCACCAGAATTACAGAGAATCGTTGAGTTCTTGAACGAGCAGATGAATCCGGCTGAAGTCATGGCGGTTGAGGTAAAGCAGTACACCGGTCAAAAACTGAAAACGCTTGTATCACGCGTTGTCGGTCAGACAATGAAAGCGGTGGATGTTAAATCGGTCCGTTCGGGAAAGCGGCAGTGGGACCGGGAATCAATTCTGGAACAGATTCGTGAGGAGAGAGGAGAAGATACTGCGAAGGTTGTTGAAAAATTGATTGTCTGGTGTGAAGAGAATGGATTTGCGATCAAATATGGAAAAGGCCCTAAAGTTGGCACTGTGAGTCTTGGTTGGTGGCTGAAGTCCGGTTCATTCTGCAAACTCTTTGAGATTTATAGTGGTGATTTGCTTGTTGTCTTAGGTTGTATCAAAAACTATTCACCCTTCGATAAGGATGAGATGAGACTTGAGCTGATTACACGTCTGAATGAAGTTCAGAATATATCTTTCAAAACAGATAGGATTGATACCTGGTCTCAATCCAGAGCGGCCAGCCTTATAGACGAAAAAGAGTTCAATAAATTTTGTGGGGTTCTCTCTTGGATTAGTGAAAAAATGTCACCAAACCTCAGGGATGAACAATAAAATCGACCCAACGTTCGAATTATACTAGAGATAAATTATGACCCATTCAAAGGATCTCAAGCGTTTCTATGAACTGTTAGATAACCTGAAATCAATAGTTGGCGGGTATCGGTATCTGTCCCATTGTGATGCAAAAACAGGATGGCCGGACAAGGGCGTATATTTTTTCTTTGAACCTGGGGAACATCGACAGGAAAGCAGTGATCTTCGTGTTGTCCGTGTTGGGACTCATGCAGTCTCCTGTGGTTCAAAATCCACTCTTTGGAGCCGGTTACGAATGCACAGAGGGAACGCCTCTGAAAGAGGGAACCACCGGGGATCAGTTTTTCGTCTTCTTATCGGTTCGGCATTAATGAATCGTGAAAACTATCCATCTTCCACAACATCAAACTGGGGAAAAGGGAATTCTGCACCACGCGAGATTCGTGACAATGAGAATGCTATTGAGATTGAGGTCAGTCGATATATTGGCACCATGCCTCTTCTGTGGATAAAAATTGATGATGAATCCGGTCCGGACAGTCTGAGAAAATACATCGAGAAAAATTCGATTGGACTACTGAGCAATATCAACGGCTGTCCGGATCTCGCCTCTGTCTCATGGCTTGGGAGATTCAGCCATAAAAATAATGTGCAACTCTCTGGGTTGTGGAATTCTGATCATGTACATGAGAAGTATAATCCTGAGTTTCTTGATGTGTTTGAAGAACTGGTGGAGGCGATGAAAGAATGCTGAATTCTGTTTCGTTAAAAGATGAGAGAGAAAAATCCATTTATGCTTATATCGATCAATTCGAAACCGCTCATCAGCAACTAAAATATGCATGGCTAAAGTGGGCTCATGACAAGTATGAGGATCATGGTATTGGATCTCAGCATAATGGAAATACCGAGCAGTTCTTGAGAACAGATGGAAGACTCGTTCTTGAAAATTGTGAGTCTATTTTATCAGAAATCAACAAAGAAATTGTTGCAATTCCTGAACACAAAACACGCTATGAGATTTTCCGTGAGCTGTACTATATCCACCCTTCTTTTCATGAGACATGGTTCTTTGATGAACACCTCAGCTATGTAGTAAATAAACTCCTTTCTGGAAGGCTTGGTATTGGAGTGTTTCTCAGCAATCCTGCCAGAGAACCTGGTGTACTGAACGGAGTTGCAACATTTACTTTGAAAAGAACTATTCTTCTGGAAAATCTCTTAGCAAATAGACTCGATTGCTCTTTGTTTGACACCTCTGTTCTTCCAGATGATGAAATTGTAGAGAAATATGCTGTGTTCCCCAGACAACCACTCAATACAGCTGAGGATATTGCTGAAATAATGCCGGATATTTTCCAGATAGTTCACACCATTCTTCACAGAACTGATTATGGATCATTGACTCCACAGAAGATGCTTTCAAGGGCTGGGTGGCTCCTGTATGCTCTATGTGCGGTGAATGAAGGGCCGATTATTAAAAAAATTAGTAATAAAAAGCGGGTGGAGATTTTTTCATCTTTGACTTCATCAGACATTGAAGAGATAAGGACTGAATTGAAGCGTTCTTATGAAGTTAAGGCCGTTCGGAGTGACACAGAGTTATGTGATTTCGAGGATGATAATCCAATTTCATCTCCTATTATCTCTCCGCGTTTTTCAACAGAACTGAAACCACCTATTTTATCGAACCGGAATAAAACGTCTTCAAATAGCGCTGCTTTTTCTAAAGATACAGAGGATTATCAGAAAACAATAGCACAGGAGAACGGTGTTGGTGAATTGTATCAGTATCTTTTTACAACCGGCAAGACACTTTTTCCAACTTATATTGCAATGCCAGGTTCCCTAAGTTTTAGGGCGAAAGACGTTATGGGTTATTCTTGGCTTGATTGCTTTAATTTGATTCCACGGCACAGTAACGGTCAAAAAGGTTTGAAATTTCAGGCGTATATTCATGTTCTTGCTGAGTATTTCAGATTGGATTCGGATGAGATTGTATCTGCTTTGCCTGAGGGTCCTGTCCCTTGGCAATGGCGGAATAAAACGACCCCTGACGCAACCGGTATTCAGGGCTATTTTAGATCATTAAAGGAAGCTGAAAAATTCATAAACTGTCTTGAAAGAAACGGAGATTGCTAAAGTTCATACGGGATTATATCCCGTAGAACATCTCATTTTTCAGATTTTTGCAGATCTTCAATTTTTATAGCTAGAGGGAAACCAACCCTTTATTTTACTGTTCTGAGTGACCGCCCCGTGGCCTATGACAGTGACCCCCTCTCCAGCCGCACAGCTCCGTTTCACTCCGCCGTGCCGGCACTGGTTGTTGACCCCTGCCAAGGAGGGCAATGTCAAACGGGTAAGCCGTCTGTTTCCGCTTCGCTCCAACAGGAGCCATACTCCGTTTGCCCTTTAATTGCCCTCTACTTCGGTCTGGACTGGCCGGGGTAGGAGTTGAGGTAGATGACGGCCAAGGCAACGAATGGAAGGGCGGAGTTTTCCGCTGAAGCAGAGCTGAATGAACAAGACCGGGAAATGAACGACAGAATCGCCCGGTGGGGACATCTCGAAGAGTATTTCGCGGAACAGTCGGTGCATATGCGACGTGAAGGGAACAGACTGCTGAGGAAGGCAGATGTGGCAAAGCGGTTCCGGCACCCGGAGCATCCTGAGATTGACGAGCACATCACGCAGCTGATAATGGATGCCTTCGAGTGTTTCCGGGAAGCGGAACAGTGTGGGGCTGAGCTTGCAATGCTCCGGGCGGACCTGCAATGTGCGGAGGTGTGCTAGAATGGCAGGCAAGGTCCCGGTGTATGAGATGGTGAGAGAGAGAATTCTCTCCCGTCTTTCTGAAGGAACTGTCCCGTGGAAGCAGACCTGGGAGAGTATGAGCCCGGTGAATATGCTGACCGGAAAACCCTACCGTGGAATCAATCGGGTGCTTCTGGCAGGATGTTCGCAGTGGGGAACGTTCCGGCAGATTGAGAAGCTGGGAGGGCATGTCCGGAAAGGTGAGAAGGCTGCCGGAATGGTGGTGTTCTGGTCCTGGGAGACGACGCGGAAACGCAAGGACG
>Ga0222702_1000180_pt1 | contig 18167 bp, 17 predicted proteins | sample AntAcemetage1504_FD_181152 | JGI IMG/M metagenome (GOLD analysis project Ga0222702, IMG submission 181152) | Saline water microbial communities from Ace Lake, Antarctica - #1504 | ecosystem: Environmental > Aquatic > Non-marine Saline and Alkaline > Saline | place: Antarctica: Ace Lake...
TAAGAGGATTGCCAGATTAAAATTAGAATCGATGGGAATAAAGATTGATGAACTTACCAAGGAACAAGAAAGATATCTTTCTTCCTGGAAAATGGGAACCTAGCTCGTATCGCGTATTGCGTGTATCGTGTTGCATAAAGAAAAGACAGTGATAAGCGATGAGCAAGTAATGAGGTAAATTTTGCGTCTGCCCATCAAAAAACGAAAAAGAAACTCAGCAAGATGTAATATAAAATAAATGAAGATAGTGATAGTATAATAATGGAGTAGCGTTTAGCGTATAGAAGCGGGTAGAAGAGATAAAGAGAAAGATAAACTTTCAGTTTGCAATTTATGATGGAGAAAAAGAGTTAGTAAGTTAGTTGATTAGTGAATTAACTTCTATTCTTTTTTTCTTTCCCCAACGCGATACGCAATACAATATACGCAATACTATATTGTTAGTGTAAACTTTAGTGGGGTACTTAGAGGAAAAAATATTATATATTAATAATACTATATTTTAGGGTTAGTATGAATAATCAAAGTATGATAGAATATATAAAGGAAGGGTTGCTTAATTTTGTTTTTCCTTTAGATTGCAAGATATGTGGAAAGCATATCCGAGAATCTAAAGGTTATTCAATTTGTGAGGATTGTTTTAAGACCATTGAATCAATCGAACGACCTTATTGTATAAAGTGTGGGAAGCCTTTAATACCTACTGATGCTTTTAAGCAAAACAGAGAAGTCCTATGCCTCGATTGTAAAAGAAAAAAATATTCTTTTGAATTCTCTCGTTCTATGGGTGTATATGATAAAGTATTAAAAAAATGCATTCATCTCTTTAAATACTACGGAGAGAAAAAGTTGGCAAAACCATTAGGAAAGTTAATGGTGGATTGTTTATTAAAAAATAATGAATTTGAAAATAAATTTGACTTAATTATTCCTGTTCCTTTACATAAGAATGATTTAAAGAAAAGGGGATTTAATCAGAGTGTTTTGCTGGGCAAAGTCATCGGAGATTATTTTTCTATCCCGGTTGGAGAAAGTGTTTTAATAAAGAAAAAGTTAACCCCTTTTCAGGTTAATTTATCTAAGAAAGAAAGGGAGAAAAATATTCTTAGAGCTTTTTCGGTAGAGAAACCAGAGGAAATTAAAGGGAAAAATATTCTAATTCTGGATGATGTGTTCACTACTGGAGCCACCGTAGAAGAATGTAGTAAAGAATTAATGGAAGCTCGAGCAAAGAATATATTTGTTTTAACTTTAGCCCGAACCGTATAAAGCTTATATGCCGCCTTTCTTTGGGGCTGTGGTTGAAAGTCGAAGCCAGTCGCAGGCGAAACGACCCACGTAAGGTAACTTTGGTTACTGAGCATGGTGCGGCTTTGGAGTAAGTCCTGCCTTAACCTTAATAGGCTATAACAATAAGAGAAGGGTAGTAGTGAAGGATAAAGTTCCTGAGCAAACCTCTCAGCAGGCGAGTGTGGGGGCAAAGACCAGGTCAGTCTAAGGAAAGGCGGATAAAATTTAATTAGTCGTTAGTGAATAGTAAATAGTCGTTAGTTTTAAATACAAAATGCAAGATACAAAGTTAGAGCCCTTAAACACAATTATTCTATCTACAATAGGTTTACGGAAAAAGAAAATTTCTATACAATTAAATTAAAAATATTTTAAAAAAAGTTTAAAATAAAAAAGGGTTTTCTGTTTGGGCATAGAATATATATATTGAGTAGAATAAACTATTACTAAGGAGGAAAAGGTATGAAAATTATTTTCAAAGGGAAACATATTGAAGTTACAGATGCGATACGTAATTATATTGAAAAAAGATTAAGCAAGATCGAGAGACATTTTGATCATATCTTAGAAGTGATAGTAACTTTAAGCGTAGAGAAAAATAGGCAAATTGTTGAAGTAACCTTACAGGCAAGCAGAGCTTTAATTAGAGCAGAAGAAGAAACAGATGATATGTATACTTCCATAGATAAAGTGGCAGATAAATTAGAAAGACAGATAAAGAAATATAAAGAAAAATATTTTCAGAAACCTCACTCCGGCACAGAAAAAATAGTATTAGCTAACAAAGAGATTGATGTTGAAGATAGCGAGCCGGATAAGATTGCCAAAATTGTAAAGACTAAAAGATTTGCTATTAAACCGATGTCAGTAGAAGAAGCGGCAATGCAGATGGATTTATTGGGACACAATTTTTTTGTTTTTGCAAATGATAATACCAATAAAGTTAATGTTCTGTATAAAAGAAGAGACGGGAATTTCGGGCTGATTGAGCCGGAATTTTAAGGAGGAATCTATGGAGAAAAATAAATTAAATACATTTCGTAATTTTATAATTCCCCGGCGTTTTAATTACGAGGTAGGGGACATAGAAAAATCGTTAAAAGATCTAAGCGATATTCTATTTGCAAAAATAGTATTATCAGAAGATGGGGATATAAAAGAAATTCATATAATTACTAAAGATTCTTCCAACCCCAAAGGAATTACCCGGGATATTGAATCGTTTTTATTAGCTAAATATAATATTCAAGTAGATTATAGGAAAATTAGTATAGCACAAGTAAAGGATAAAGACATAAAAGATGAGCAAATAAAGGAAGAAGAATCAGAATCTTCTTTAAGACCTAAATTCTCTGATATTAAAGTGGGAGCTATCGGTAATCAGTTTGAAGTTTGTGTAAAATTAGAAAGTAATGGAAAAATATACGAAGGTAAGGTATCTGGAAAAAATTGGAACGAAAATCAGGAATATTTAGTGGCTAAGGCTACCTTAGAGGGGATAAGTTCTTATTTAGAGGGTTCAATTTTCTTTCAGGTAGATGAAATAAAAAAGATTAAGTTGGATAGTAAAGAAATAATGGTAGTGTCTATAAATCTAATCAATTCAAAAAGAAAGGAAAACTTAGTAGGTTCTACGGTAATTAAAGATGACTTCAATAAGGCAATAGTAAAAGCAATCCTTAATGCTACTAATCGTAGGATCTTAAAAAAAGAAAATTGAATATAATTTTAGGTCGGTGAAGCCTTTATTTAGAACTAATAATATAATAAAAGATGTAGCAAGCAATATTATCGAGCGAAGCGAAGCGGTTTTAAATGTCCGAAAGACAAATAAATACCGTGGAGGTGCTAAAGATGAAGATTAATAAGGCAAAATTAGTCAGCTTATTAATTAGTGTCATGGCTTTACTATTAGCTGGTGGCGCTAAAGTTACTGTAAGATAATATAAATAATAAAGGCACACCGGCCTAATTTATTTATACTCAAGGGAGGGTAATGTAATTTGCCTTTAAAATTAAAGATTTATATTGGAGCAGTAACTGTATTAGCTATTGCGCTTTTTATATATTTATCACCTTCTTTACCCTCATTTTCTAATACTTGGTTGGCAATTATTTTTTTTCTTACCATATCTACTTTTGCTGAATTTGTTCCTGTTCATTTACCTATAGGAGGAGTTATAAGTATCGGTTTCCCTATTGATTTTGTAGTAATTTTAGTCTACGGGCCGGTCTTAGCAATGTTAATCGCTGCTCTTAGTGCGTTGATAGGTGAAATAATAGAAAGGAAAGTATCCTGGTATAAAATAATATTCAATTCTTCTCAATGTGCTTTATCAGCCGGAATTGCGGGCCTCGTTTATCAATATAGTGGTGGAATTGTAGGTTTTCAAAATTTTTTTAAGTTTATCTTTCCAGCTGCTTTATGTGCCTTTATTTACCCTATTATAAATTTAATATTGGTTAATGTATTTATATCCTTAGAAAAAAGGATTAAGATTGCTTCAGTTTGGAGAATTAATTTTAAAGATATATTGCCCAGTTACTTAGCAGAAGCCCCCATGGGTTTTCTTATGGCTATTGTCTATGTAGAAGTTGGAATTTTTGGTATTTTATTATTTTTCCTCCCTTTATTACTGGCTCGTCGTTCTTTTGAATTATATACCAAGATGCGCAAAGTATATTTGGATACTATTCGTGCTTTAGCAGCAGCCATTGATGCCAAAGATCCCTATACTAAAGGTCATTCAGAAAGAGTGGCGGAAACTTCTGTAGCTTTAGCTCAAGAATTAAATTTATCCGGTCGGGACATTGAGGATATAGAATATACCGCTTTACTGCATGATATAGGAAAGATTGGCATAGCGGACAAAATCTTAGGCAAAAAAGGTAGTTTAACAAATCAAGAGTATGAAAAAATAAAAGAACATACGATTATGGGAGCTAATATCATAGAACCGGTAGATTTTTTAAAAAATTCATATGAAGCAATCTATCACCATCATGAAAGATATGATGGCAAAGGCTATCCGGATGGTGTAAAAAGTAAGGATATACCCGTGTTTTCCAGGATAATTGCCGTAGCCGATGCCTACGATGCCATGAACTCTGACCGTCCTTATCGAAAAAAGTTAAATAAAGACAAGATATTAAAGGAGCTAACAGATCAATCCGGCAAACAGTTTGATCCTGAAGTAGTTGAAGCTCTTATTTCAGTTCTTGATAGAGAAAGAGAAAAATAAATGTTATATCTCTATATTATAATTATTTCTATTATAATAGGACTTCTTCGTAATGGTAAGTTAAGCAGTTTGAGCCAGATTTCGCTAAAGAAGATAGAATTAATACTATTAGCCTGTTTAATTCAGGCTGGATTAGTCTTTCTGGGGCCAAAAAAAGTAAAATTTATTCTCGATTACAGTTCTCATATGATAATTTTTTCTTATATTGTGCTCCTATTGGCAGTCTGGTATAATAAAGAACTAAAAGGAATAAATTTTATCGCTTTAGGAATAGCCTTTAATTTTATAGTTATTGTAGCCAATGGCGGTCATATGCCGGTATTATTGAGTAGTTTATATAAAGCAGGATTAGATGATTTTCCCCTGGTATTAAAAGAAGGTATCTACGTTACTCATACTCTGATAACTGAAAAAACCTTATTTGGATTTTTAGCCGATGTTATTCCATTACCTCCCCCTTTCCCTGATCCTTCAGTGGTAAGTGTAGGAGATTTTTTATTGTTTTACGGAGTGTTCAGTTTAATTCAAAATGCAATGGTGCAAAAACAGAATTCAGGAATCAGGAATCAGAATTCAGAAGATAAAGAACTGAATCTAGAAGAAGAACAGAAGACAAAAGCCTAATTCGTATTGCGTATCGCGAAAATAGAAATAAAAAGATGTAGGGGCAGAACTTGTGTCTGCCCGTAATGAGTTCTAAAAATAAAATTATAGATTTTAGAATGAAAAGGAAAAGACAATTATGTTTGATTGGACAAAAAAGATATTTGGTGACCCTAACGAAAAGGAATTAAAAAGACTGCAGCCCATTGTAGAAAAAATAAACAGCTATGAACCAGATATTTTAAAATTAAATGATGACGAATTAAAAGACAAGACCCCTGAATTTAGAGAGCGATTAAACAAAGGAGAAACTCTAGATGATATTCTCCCTGAAGTTTTCGCAGTCGTTCGGGAAGCAGCTAAACGAGTCACCAAGATGAGGCCTTTTGATGTTCAACTTATTGGAGGGATTGTTTTACATCAGGGCAAGATAGCCGAGATGGCTACCGGAGAAGGTAAAACTTTAGTGGCCACTATGCCAGCATATTTAAATGCTTTGGGTGGTAACAGTGTGCACGTTGTTACCGTAAATGACTACTTGGCAAAACGAGATAGGCATTGGATGGGAGAAATTTACGAGTTTTTAGGATTGGAGGTAGGTTTAATTCAGCATGATATGCCAATTAGTGAGCGGAAAAAAGCCTATGAAGCTGATATAACCTATGGGACTAATAATGAATTTGGTTTTGATTATTTAAGGGATAATATGGCAATTCGCCTGGAAGATGTGGTTCAGAGGGGTTATGATTTTTCCATTGTTGACGAAGTGGACAGCATTTTAATTGATGAAGCCAGGACTCCTTTAATTATTTCCGGTCCTACTGATGAGTCAACTAAAATATATCAACAGGTAAACAGAATTGCCACCCGCTTACAGGGAGAGGTAGATTATAAAGTATATGAAAAAGAGAAGACAATCACTATAACCGAAGAAGGAGTTACCCGTATCGAAGGATTGTTGCAGATAAAGAATCTATATGATGAGAAAAATATGACTGTTCAACATCATATTATCCAAGCTCTAAAAGCACAAAGATTATTTAAAAAAGATGTTGATTATATAGTAAAAGATGGAGAAGTGATTATAGTAGATGAATTTACTGGAAGATTAATGTTTGGGAGACGATACAGTGATGGTCTTCATCAGGCTATCGAAGCAAAAGAAGGGGTAGTAATTGCTCGCGAAAATCAGACTTTGGCTACTATAACTTTCCAGAATTATTTTAGATTATACAAGAAACTTAGTGGTATGACCGGTACTGCCAAGACTGAAGAAGAAGAATTTATCCATATCTACAACCTCCCGGTAGTGGTTATTCCTCCTAATAAAAAATTAATCAGGAATAATTATGCAGATGTTATTTATAGGACTGAAAAAGAAAAGTTTAAAGCAGTTATTAGAGAGATAGTTGAAGTTCACAAGATCGGGAGACCTATATTAGTAGGCACAGTATCAATCGATAAATCAGAAACACTGAGTAGATTGTTAAAAAAAGAGAATGTTGGATACGATATCTTGAATGCAAAAAATCATGAGAGAGAAGCAGAGATAATAGCTCAAGCAGGTCAAGGTAAAAATGTAACTATTTCCACTAATATGGCTGGACGAGGAACTGATATTGTCTTGGGTGAAGGGATAGCTAAATTAGGAGGATTACATGTAGTTGGGACGGAAAGACATGAAAGCAGGCGTATAGATAATCAATTAAGAGGTAGATCAGGAAGGCAGGGAGACCCGGGTTCATCCCGCTTCTTTCTTTCTTTAGAAGATGACCTCATGCGGCTCTTTGGTTCTGATCGGATTTCTGGAATTATGGAAAAATTAGGTATGGAGGAAGATGTTCCCATTGAGCATCCTTTGGTTACCAGATCGATAGAGAGTGCTCAGAAAAAGGTGGAGGGAAGAAATTTTGAAATAAGAAAACAACTTTTAGATTTTGATAATGAAATGGAATACCAGAGGAAGGTAATCTATGAACAACGAAGGATGGTATTAGAGAGTAAAGATGTTAAAGAACATGTTTTAGAAATGGTAAAAGACACTATCGAGGGTATCTTGAAGAATTATACTAATAAAGAAATTTATCCTGAAGAGTGGGATTGGTCAGGGCTTAAAGATCATATTAACCAAATCTTCTCTGTTCCATTGGTTATTTCCAAGGAAGAAATTCCTGAGTTATCTATCCTAAAATTACAGGATATTTTAGTAGAAAAAGCTTTTGAAATATATGAATTACGGGAAAAAGAATTTACCCCGTCTTTGATGAGACAGATTGAAACGATGATTGTTCTTCGGGTGGTAGATCGGGAATGGAAAGACAATCTTCGACGTTTAGATGAATTAAAACAGGGCATAGGTTTAAGAGCTTATGGACAGAAAGACCCTTTGATGGAATATCATTTTGAAGCCCATAATATGTTTCAAGAAATGATCAACGGTATAAAAGAAGAAGTAGTAAAGTTTATTTATAAAGTCAGGCTTAAAGAAGAAGAGTCTCAAGGGGTTCGCCAGGTAAGAAGAGAAACACCTGCTCCTATAATTAGCAGTCAAACAAAAAAATCACCTTTTATTAAAAGGAAAGAATTAGGAGAGAAAGAAGGGCAAAAGAAGAAAAAGATAGGGAGAAATGACCCTTGCCCTTGTGGTAGTGGATTAAAGTATAAATATTGCTGCGGAAAAAATATATAATCTAATTTTATTTTAGGTAAAAGTGAGAAAATTTTACAGAATTAAAAAACTAAAATTAAGAGAAGTAGGAAATAGAAAGGAAGACGGATAAAATGATAGAGGAATTACAAAATAAGCTGGAGCAACTTCAGAAAAAAATTGACGAAATAGGGACATATCTTTGACTTATCTACAAAAGAAGAAGAAGTAAAAAAAATAGAAAAAGAGATGTCCCAAGAGTCTTTCTGGTCTGACCAGGAAAATGCTCAGAAAATTGCCAAAAGAGTTAAGAAATTAAAAGACACTATAGGCAAATTTAACGAGTTAAGAGATAACTTAGAAGAATTAGTAATACTCTTAGAGCTTAATCTGGAAGAAGACAGGAAAGAAATCTGGGAAGAGATAGAACAAAAAGCAGAGCTTTTAGAAAAGGATATTGAAAAAAAAGAATTAATTGTTTTATTTGATGGTATGTATGATGCCAATAATGCCATAGTTACTATTCGGCCGGGTGCTGGTGGAACGGAATCTCAGGATTGGGCCGAAATGTTACTGAGGATGTATCTGAGATGGGCTGAGAAAAATAAATATATTGCCAAGATAATAGAGATCTCGCCTGGCGAAGTAGCCGGGATAAAGAATGTTACTTTTACTGTCAGCGGAATCCATGCTTTTGGTTATTTAAAAGCAGAAAAAGGAATACATCGTTTGGTTAGAATTTCTCCCTTTGATGCTAATAGGAGGAGGCACACTTCTTTTGCCTCGGTAGAAGTTATCCCTGAAGTTGATCAAGAAGTAGAGATTGAGATTAAGGAATCAGATTTAAGAATAGATACTTATCGAGCCACAGGAGCAGGGGGTCAACATGTGAACACCACTGATTCTGCAGTAAGAATAACTCATTTACCTACCAATATTGTAGTACAATGTCAAAATGAAAGATCCCAATACAGTAACAAAATGACTGCAATGAAAATTTTACGGGCAAGATTGTTTGAACATTATCAACAAGAAAAGGAAAAAGATTTAAAAGAAATTAGAGGAAAAAAGAAAGATATTGCCTGGGGAAGCCAGATACGTTCTTACGTATTTCACCCTTATCAGATGGTGAAAGACCATCGAACAGAAGCAGAAAGTGGAAACTTACAAGCAATTATGGATGGCGAAATAAATTTATTTATTGAAGCTTACTTAAAGAGTAAGAAAAAAGAATAAGATACATAGAAGCAAGTAGTTAGAATCCAGAATCTTATGAACGGGTAGCGCGTAGAGTATAGTGTTAGTTGGGTAATTGATTCGTTATCTGCCTAATTCATAAACTATAATTCAACCAATAAACTAATTAATCGAGCAGATAATTAATTATCTAGATAGATTTATATAGACTAAAAACTATTCATTCCTCGGTGTTAGTTTTCGCTGAATACTATACACTCCTATTTTAACTTGCAATTAGCAATTTGTTACTTAATACTGTTTTAAATATTTTTTAGTAAGAATCATATTAAAATAAACCAAGCGGAGGGTATCAATGTTAATCGATAAAAAAGTCAGTAATTTTTTAGACGAGTTAGCTTCTAGTTCACCAACTCCCGGCGGAGGAAGTGTGGCTGCATTGGCTGGTGCACTGGGGGCAGCTTTAATTTCAATGGTTGGCAATTTAACTGTAGGCAAGAAAAAATATGAAGACGTAGAAAAAGATATTAAGAAAATTATAAGCTCTTCGGAAAAATTACGCTATGAATTAAGTCAATTGACTGAAGAGGATGTTAAGGCTTTTAATAATTTTATGGCTACTTATAAAATGCCCAAGGAAACCGAAGATGAAAAAAAGATAAGGGCAGAGAAGATACAAGAAGCGCTAATTAAGGCAGCGAGAGTTCCTCTTAAAACAGCTTATAAATGTTTAGATATAATGATTCTTTCCCAGGAGATCGCAGAAAAGGGTAATATTAACGTAATAAGCGATGCTGGAGTCGCAGTCCTAATGTCAGAAGCAGCCCTGGAGAGTGCCATATTAAATGTGAAGATAAATTTGAAAATGATTAAAGATGAGAAAATAAGAAAAGAACTTTCCTCTTCTATAAAAGAAATACTATTAAAAGAAAAGGGGCAGAAAGAGAAAGTATTAAAAACAATAGAGGAAAAAATATGATAGGCAGGAATCGATTTAAAAGTATGGTATAAATTATACATTAAAAAATAAATACAAATTAATTAAATCTTATCATAACACGATAATTATTTTTTAAAAATCTATTGACTTTTTTAGAGTATATGTTATTCTTTAAAAAGATTAATCAATCAGTCCATTAGTCCAATGTTAGAATAAAGATTTATCATTTTAAAGAGGAAGTCTTTTATGAAAATTGAGATTGATAAGAAAAGCGGAATTCCTTTATATCTTCAAATAAAACACCAAATTAAAAAGTTGTTAGAAAGCGGCGATTTAAAAGAAGGAGAGCAACTACCTACCGAAAGAGATTTATCAGAAAAATTGCAAGTTAGTAGAAATACAGTAAGTATGGCCTACAAAGAATTAGTATTGGAGAATACGATACTATCTATCCCGGGGAGGGGAACTTTCCCTAATCCGAAAACCTCTAAGTTTACCAAATCCAAAACGAATAATAATCTATCAAAAATAGAAGAGATTATTGATGTTAGCATTAACGAAGCCCTGGAGTTAAATTTTGAGTTAGGCGAGTTCAAAAAATTAGTAAATAGGAAAATAAAAGAAAAAGAAAAATTATTAAAAAACATTAACATAGCTTTTATTGAATGTAATCAGGAGCAATTGTATTTTTTTACTAAAGGGATAGAATTAGGAACCGGTATTTCCATAATTCCTATATTGATAGATGAGATTTATAAAGAACCAGATACTTTTAGAGAAAGAATTAAATCTATAGATTTAGTAGTTACTACCTTTTTTCATTATGGCGAAGTTAAAAAATTTCTTGTCGATCAAAAACAGAGGGTTCTCGCCATCGCCTTAGATCCCCTAATGGAGACTATGGTGAACGTTGCTCATTTATCTTCCAAAGATAAAAATATTGGCCTGGTTTGTATTACTGATAAGTTTGCCCAAAGAGTTTTTCAATCTATAAAACAGGCAGGAGTAAAATTCTTAAGTTTTAAATTTACTACTTCTCATGATAAAAACGAAGTAAAAAAATTTTTAGCCAACAAAGATATTGTGATAACCTCTCCTGGGAGAAAGAATGAAGTAAAAAAAATAATTTCCCCCCAAATTCCCCTTATTGAGTTTATTTATGTTCCCGACAAAGGCTCTATGAGTATGTTAAAATTAGCCATTTTAGATATTAAAAGAGAAGGAGGCATATCAGAGAAGATATGAAGCAAAAAAAAATATTTGAAGTTTATCAAAATAATTCAGTAAAGATATCAGTTCGTAGAGAGTGGTGTAAATCATGTGGTATCTGTATTGAATTTTGTCCCAAGGATGTATTAATCCCTGATGATCAAGGGAAACCTATTCCTGAAAATATTGATGCTTGTATAAAATGCGGTCTTTGTGAATTGAGATGTCCGGATTTTGCTATTACAGTAGAAGGAGTGGAAGAGAAAAATGAATAATCAAAAAAAGAAAAATAATATAAAATTGTTACAGGGAAACGAAGCCTGTGTTGAAGGAGCGCTGTTGTCTGGAGTTAAGTTTTTTGCCGGTTACCCCATAACTCCCTCTTCGGAGATAGCTGAGGGAATGGCTAAAAAATTACCTAAAATTGGCGGAAAATTTATACAAATGGAGGATGAAATTGCCAGTATGGCTGCGGTAATTGGTGCTTCTATAGCTGGATTAAAATCTCTGACTGCTACTTCAGGTCCTGGAATGTGCTTGAAACAAGAAAATTTGGGTTTTGCCATTATTAACGAAATACCCTGTGTAGTAGTTAATGCTCAAAGAGGAGGACCGAGCACCGGGTTACCTACTAAGCCATCTCAGGGTGATATGATGCAAGCAAGATGGGGAACTCATGGGGATCATCCTATTATAGCCCTCGCACCTTCCACCGTTAATGAAATACTTACCTTAACTATTAAAGCATTTAATTTTAGTGAAAAATATAGAACACCAGTAATTTTACTCCTGGATGAAGTAATCGCCCATATGCGGGAAAAGGTAGAAATTCCTGCTCCGGAAAATATTGAAGTGATAAACCGAAAAAAACCTACCGTTCCCCCTGAAGAATACTTACCTTTTAAACCTGATGAAGACGGAGTTCCTCCTATGGCCAACTTTGGAGAAGGATACCGTTATCATATAACTGGTTTGGTTCATAATTATAAAGGTTTACCTACTTCTAACTCCCAGGAGATAGATACTTTTATAAGGCGTTTACATGATAAGATTCAGAAGAATATTAAAGATATAATAATTAACGAAAAATATTTTTTAGATGATGCTAAAATTGCTTTAATTGCTTATGGTTCAGTAGCAAGAGCTGCTGAGAGAACGGTAAAATTAGCTCGAGAAGAAGGATTGAAAGTAGGTTTATTGAAATTATTAACTATTTGGCCTTTCTGTTTTGAAGAAGTAAACAGGCTGGCTCAGCAGGTAGACCTAATTATAGTTCCGGAAATGAATTTAGGTCAAATGGTTTTAGAAGTAGAAAGAGCATCCCGGGGAAAATGCCGGGTTGTGCCTTATGGCCGGGTAGATGGTGAATTAATTAATCCTATAGAGATATTAGGGAAGATTCGGGAGGAGATAGAGAAATGAAGACTATAATCGATAATTATATTAGAGAAGAGATGTTTCCCAATATGTGGTGCCCAGGCTGTGGTAATGGTATTGTTTTAGGAGCTATTATTAGAGCTATAGACGAACTAAAATGGGATAAAAATGAAATTGTAGCAGTTTCTGGTATCGGATGCTCCAGCCGAATTACCGGATATGTAGATTTTTGTACCATGAATACTACCCACGGGAGAGCTTTGCCTTTTGCTACCGGCATAAAAATGGCTAAACCTGATTTAAAAGTAATAGTAGTTATGGGAGATGGAGATTGTTCAGCTATCGGAGGAAACCATTTTATCCATGCTGCGCGGCGTAATATCGACTTAACTGCTATAATTATTAATAATATGATATATGGAATGACCGGAGGTCAATATTCGCCCCTTACTCCTACCGGCAAATTTGGTTCTACTGCACCTTATGGAAATATTGATCAAGCTTTTGATTTAGCCGAACTGGCTGCTGCAGCAGGTGCAAGCTATGTGGCTCGAGGAACGGTTTATAATGCTCGACAATCGTCTTCTTTTATAAAAAAGGCTTTAGAAAAAAAAGGATTCTCAGTAGTAGAAATAATATCTGATTGCCCCGTATCTTATGGTAAAATGAATAAAATGAAATCGCCGGTTGATATGTTAAAATGGATAAAAGATATAAGTGTTTCCAAAAATGTATGGGAAAGGCTTTCCTCTGATGAAAAGAAGGAAAAATTTGCTATAGGTGAGTTTCTAAATATAGATAGACCAGGCTATACTGAACGATATGAAGAGATTATCAAAAAGGCTCAAGAGATGGGAGGCAATAAATGATGAAAGAAAGACTTGAAATATGTTTAAGCGGTTCCGGAGGACAGGGGTTAATTTTAGCCGGTATAATTTTAGCCGAAGCAGCTGGCATATATGACGGAAAAGAAGCAGTTCAAAGTCAGTCTTACGGGCCGGAAGCCCGAGGAGGAGCCAGTAGGTCAGAAGTGGTTATAAGTAATAATACGATAGATTATCCTAAAGTAATAAAATCGGATATTCTTTTAGCTCTAACTCAGACTGCTTGTGACAAATATGTTAAAAATTTGAATAAAGACGGTATACTGGTTGCTGATTCTACATTGGTAACCGAGATTCCTGATATCTCAAATAAAATTTATTTATTTCCCATTACTGAAACAGCTCAAAAAAAATTTGGAACAAAATTAGTTACCAATATTATTTCATTAGGCATAATTGTAGGGTTAACTAAAGTGGTTTCCCAAGAAGCTATTCAAAAGGCAGTGTGTTCCAGGGTTCCAGTTAAAGCAAAGGAACTAAACGAAAAAGCATTACTCCTGGGATTTGATATTGCTAAAGATTTAAAAACAAAAAAACAGGAAAGCAAGTAATAAGAAATAATAATTTGCGAAAAAGGAGATTAAGGATAAAATGAAAATATTAGTGGTAAATAGCGGCAGCTCATCCATAAAATATCAGTTATTTAATATGACTGATGAGTCAGTACTGGCTAAAGGGTTGGTGGAGAGGATTGGAATTTCTGATTCAATTATCAATCATTATCCTTCTAATGGGCAACCGGTTATAACCCATCGGGATATTCCTAACCATAGGGCAGGGATAAAATTGATGATGAATGCCTTACTTCATCAAGAATATGGAGTAATTAATGATGTATCAGAAATATCAGCGGTAGGCCATAGGGTAGTTCATGCCGGGGAGAAATTTTCCGGCTCAGTTTTACTTACCGAAGAAGTTATGGATGCCTTAAAAGAATGTATCGAGCTTGCCCCTTTACATAACCCGCCTAATATTTTAGGGATAGAAGTCTGTAAAGAGCTAATGCCCGGAGTACCCCAGGTGGGAGTATTTGATACTGCTTTTCATCAGACTATTCCGGAATGTGCTTATCTCTATGGTATCCCTTATAAATTTTATAAGAAGTATAAAATAAGAAGATATGGATTCCATGGAACCTCACATAAATACGTGGCTCAAAGAGCAGCAGATATTTTAAAAAAACCTATAGAAGAACTTAAAATAATTACCTGCCATCTGGGGAATGGCTCAAGCATTACTGCTGTAAAAAACGGAGTTTCTATAGATACCAGTTTGGGCTTTGGGACAGTTGCCGGTATAATTATGGGGACTCGTTGCGGAGATGTTGATCCGGCAGTTATTCCTTTTTTAATGGATAAAGAAAATCTAACTGTAAAAGATATTAATAAGATTCTCTATAAAGAAAGCGGATTTTTAGGCCTATCGGAAGGGATTTCAAGTGATAAACGAGATTTAAGAGAAAAAGCAAATCAGGGTGATGAAAGAGCTATAAGAACTATTTCTGTTTTTACTTATGGCATAAAGAAATATATCGGAGCTTATGCAGCAGCCATGGGAGGGCTTGATGTAATTGTTTTTACAGCGGGGATTGGAGAAAATTCTCAAGAAACCAGAGCTGATGCTTGCGAAGGATTAGAATTTTTAGGGGTAAAAATTGATCAAGAGAAAAATAAAGTTCGTGGTAAGGAAGCCATTATAAGTGATAATGATTCAAGAGTAAAAGTTATGGTAATTCCTACTAATGAAGAGTTAATGATTGCTAAAGATACAGCAGAAATTTCAGCAAGTCTATAGTAGTAATTGGGTAAAATTTAGGAAGTAAAATGTACAAAGTATTTAATAAAGAAAAATTACACAAAACTATATATTCGATGTGGATAGAAGCACCAGAGGTGGCTCAATCAGTCCAGCCCGGTCAGTTTATCATTTTAATGATTACTGAAAAAGGAGAACGAATCCCCTTAACGGTTGCTGATTTTAACCGGGAAAAGGGACTGATCCGCATCGTCTTTCAGATAGTAGGTAAGACCAGTGAGGAACTTTCCACCTTAGAAGAAGGAGATAAACTGTTTTCTTTTATCGGGCCTTTAGGTAAAAAGACTGAAATTGAAAATTACGGTAAAGTAATAACTGTTGGCGGAGGAACCGGGATCGCCTGTATCCATCCGATTGCCCGTGCTCTAAAAGAAGCCGGGAACGAAGTTATTTCCATTATTGGAGCCCGTAACAAAGAACTTGTTATCATGGAAGAGGAGATAAGAAAAGCCTCCTCAGAATTGATTGTTACTACCGATGATGGTAGTTATGGCCGAAAAGGCTTTGTCACTCAAGTTTTAAAAGAACTCTTAGATAAGGATAAATCAATCAAGAAGGTATGGACTATCGGACCACCCATCATGATGAAAGTGACCTGTGACACCACCAAACCTTATCCGGTAGAAACTATAGTCAGTTTAAACAGTATTATGGTAGACGGTACCGGAATGTGTGGTTCCTGTAGAGTTACCATCGGGGGAGAGACCAAATTTGTCTGTACCGATGGTCCGGAATTTGATGGCCAATTAGTAGACTGGGAAGAATTTTCCAATCGTCTTTCCCGTTATAAAGGCTCAGAAAAAAAATCCTGGGAGCTTTACGAACATACCTGTACCTGCGGAAGGAGGACCAATTAATGGCTGAAATGATACCTCCCAAAGAAAGGATGCAAAGAGAACAGATTTCTATGCCCCAGCAAGAGCCCAAAGAGAGAATTTGTAATTTTAAAGAAGTACCCTTGGGTTATTCCCAAAAACAGGCTATCTATGAAGCCCAAAGATGTCTGCAGTGTAAAAATCCTAAATGTATGAAAGGCTGTCCGGCAGAGATTAACATCCCCCAGTTTATCAAAAAGATAGTGGAAGAAGATTTTGCCGGAGCCTATTTAGAAATATTAAAGACCGATGCCCTTCCGGCCATAACCGGGAGAGTATGTCCTCAAGAAGAACAGTGCCAGAAATATTGTATCTTAGAAAAACAAAAAAAACCGATAGCTATCGGTAGATTAGAACGCTTTGTGGCTGATTGGGCCCGCGAAAATAACATTCACGGAAAGTTACCGAAGATTAGTAGGAAAGAACAGAAAGTAGCCATAGTGGGTTCTGGTCCTGCCGGACTTACCTGTGCCGCGGATTTAGCTAAATTAGGCTACCAGTTAACCCTTTTTGAAGCCTTACACCAACCCGGGGGAGTCTTGGTCTATGGTATTCCTGAATTCCGACTTCCTAAATCGATAGTAAAATATGAGGTAAAAGAAATTGAAAAATTAGGAGTGAAAGTGATAACTAATTTTGTAGTAGGTGCTACTAAGAGTGTAGATGAACTAACCCGGGAATTTGATGCCGTCTTCTTAGCCAATGGAGCAGGAGCACCCCGGTTTATGAATATCCCCGGAGAGAATTTAAACGATGTTTATTCTGCCAATGAATTTCTTACTCGTTCTAATTTAATGAAAGCTTATACTTTTCCGGAATATGATACTCCTATCAAGATAGGCAAAAGGGCAGCTACTATCGGAGCAGGAAATGTGGCTATGGATTCAGCCCGTACAGCCTTAAGGTTGGGAGCCGAAAAGTCTTATATTGTCTATCGCAGGTCCCGAAAAGAAGTTCCGGCTCGGGCAGAGGAAGTCCATCACGCTGAAGAAGAGGGAATTATCTTTAATTTTCTTACTCTCCCTGTTAAAGTATTAGGTGATGATAAAGGTAATGTTGTGGGAATGGAATGTCTAAAGATGGAATTAGGTGAACTGGATGATTCAGGTCGAAGAAGACCTATACCTATTCCCGGTTCTAATTTTACAATCGAGGTAGATATGGTTATAGATGCCATTGGAACCTCAGCTAATCCTATTGTAGCCCGCAGTGCTACCGGAGTCAAGATTAACCAGTGGGGTTATTTTATTGTAGATGACAAAACCAGCGCAACTACCAAAGAAGGAATCTTTGCCGGAGGAGATATTGTCAGAGGCTCGGCTACCGTAATCTCTGCCGTAGGAGATGGTAAGGTAGCAGCTCGAGCAATTGATAAATATCTTAATACAGGAGGCAGTTTAAGGAAAAAATAATAGTCAGAATAATTTCAAAATAGGGAGATTAGTAGCAAAGAAAAAAAGAGGATTTTTGGTATTAGTTAGTAAGAATTATATGTAAATAGAATTAAAAAATTCATTTAGGAGGATTTTGTAAAATGACTAAAGAAAGAAACCCGTTTAAAATTGTACAGGCTCAATTTGACCATAATGCAGAAGTTTTAGGACTGGATCCTGCTTTGAGAGAATTTATGAGAGAACCGGAGAGAGAATTAAAAGTTCGCATTCCGGTGGATATGGATGACGGAACAACTAAAACCTTTACCGGTTTCAGAGTTCAACATTCAAGTGCAAGGGGACCCGCAAAAGGCGGTATTAGATTTGCAGAAGAAGAGACTATAGATATGGTAAAAGGTTTAGCTGCCATGATGGCCTGGAAATGTGCAGTCGTAGATATTCCTTTAGGTGGATCAAAGGGAGGGATTATTGTTGATCCCAGAAAATTATCCGAGAGAGAAACAGAAAGACTTTGCCGTGGTTGGGTAAGAAAAGTTTACGATATAGTTGGTCCCGAAATGGATGTTCCTGCACCTGATGTTGCTACTAACTCTCAAGATATGCTCTGGATAATGGATGAATATGATACTCTTGCCAGATCTCGTAAGCCCGGGTTTGTTACCGGTAAATCTGTTGGAGTCGGAGGTTCTTTGGG
>Ga0222702_1000186_pt1 | contig 17837 bp, 13 predicted proteins | sample AntAcemetage1504_FD_181152 | JGI IMG/M metagenome (GOLD analysis project Ga0222702, IMG submission 181152) | Saline water microbial communities from Ace Lake, Antarctica - #1504 | ecosystem: Environmental > Aquatic > Non-marine Saline and Alkaline > Saline | place: Antarctica: Ace Lake...
TCGAACCCCTGACCTCGGCATTGCGAACGCCGCGCTCTCCCAGCTGAGCTACATCCCCGTTGCAATACTGCTAAGGGGGGTTCAATATCCCATATCAAGAGGATATGTCAAGAAATTGTTGGAATATCCTCAAGTACCGCTTTGACAATTGAAGAATCAGGGTTTGCGCGTTTCACGACCGGCGGATACATGCGCGCCATGTTTCATTTGCAATATCAGTACTACCGCCAGAATGCTGCACCCCGAGAATCCAAGCCAGGCAAAATAATATTCTCCGAATCTATCAAATATCCAACCGGTCAGCGTGGGGCCTATAATTCCTCCAATCGCCGCAAAACCCATCGTTATCCCGACCAATTTACCAAAAAATTTTGTACCGTAATATTCTTTGATAATTGCTCCTCTTAAAACCGCGGTGCCTCCGAATCCTGATGAAAAGAAGAAAAGGAAGAGGATGGTTGGAAACCAGCCAGCGCTCACATAGCACAAAATCAGCAAGCCTACAGTCATAAAACCGTATGTCACAGCCATTACATGCTGCTTGTCAAAGATATCGCTGAGCCACCCAAATACGAGCCGCCCCGCGATGCTTGAGAGAGGAATCGCTGCAGCAATCAGTCCTGCCACACCTCTTGATATCCCCTCGCTGCTCAGATATGGCATGATGTGTATTACAACAGAAGACACTGCCGAGAATCGTATTGCCTCGGCTATACACAGGTATGAAAAGGACCTGTCTCGGAGCGTTTTTGTAAAGCTGATTTCGACCTGTTCCCCTACACCGTTCAGCGTACTTTCGTCTGGAGGCATTCCATCGGGATAAAGCCCGAGCTGTTCGGGCTTGTCGCGGATCACAAGAGTCAATGGAATGCCCAGGCCCCACATTGCCACGCCGAGAGAGATGACAGCAATTCTCCATCCGTAAGTATCGATGAGCAGTATCAGCAGAGGCAGCAGCAACCCGCTGGCTCCGAATCCGGATGACATCAGGCCCATTGCCTTACCCAGATTCCTGCGAAACCAGTTTGCCACAACCGTCATGCTTACAACGCTGGTGCACCCTCCCCCTCCAAATGATATCAGGAGTATGGCGCAGTAGAACATCGGGAGAGATCTGGTAAACCCTAAAAGGATAAGACCAAGACCCACGGTGATTACACCGAAGAACATCAGCTTTCTCGAACCGAAACGATCAACAAGAAATCCGATCAGGGGAGACATAATCCCCATCTCCAGACCGCGCAGGCTCATGGCAAAAGAGATCTGTGTGTAACTCCAGCCGAATTCCTTTACCAACGGTTCAAAGAAGGCAGTAAAACCGAAAAATATGACGCTGCTAACATACAGTGCTATCATGAAACAGGCGGATACTATCCACCACCCGTAAAAAATTCTATTTGCCATGGATTAAGAAGAGGACTTTGAGCTGTTGCCCAGCTCTGTTTTGGATGATTCTGCCAATCTCATACGATAAAAGGGATTTTCAGGATCAGCCTCGATGGCCTTCCGATACGCCTCGATGGCCATCGTATGGTTATGCTCTCCGACAAGCATGTTCCCCAAGCGGTTATAATATCCCCCCCTGGACGCGGGATCGAGCTGTGCTGCGTTTTCATAAGACAGCCACGCATCGTCCGGTTTTCCCTGTTTGATAAAGACATCACCGAGTGCACAGTGGACAAGGGGTTGATCGGGGTGACAATCGAGTGATCTCCTCAAAGCTGTCTCCGCGCGACCATATTGCTCGACATGGGAAAGAACATTACCCAGCGCATTGTAAAGCCGGTACTCATCCGTTGGTTCCACGGATATGGCACTGTTATAAGCATCTTCAGCTTTTTCGAAATCTCCGGCCTTGACATGAGCATTGCCAAGACTGCGGAAAAGCGTGGGGTCATCCGGGTCCATCTTTGTAAGTATCTCAAAAATTTCAATAGCCCGATCTGTTTTTTCCGCCCCGAGATACGAGTCTCCGAGGGTGGTCAAAAGAGAAATATCATTGGGCTGGGCGGCAACTGCCGCTTCACAGATTACAACAAGGCGTTCATAATTGCCTTCATTCCTGTATATTTTCACCAGCTCATCAAAGGCAAAGCCTGTAAAAATCTTCCTTTTCAGCTCTTTTTCCAGGAGTTTTTCCAGACAGGACACGGCATCGGATAATCTTCCGCTGTCCCTGTAGGCCCAGGCCAGAGACATAACTATCGAATCATCTTTAGGATTTATCTCCGTCAGTTTATGGTAAAGTTCAATCGCTTCCTCATAGCGCCTCTCTCGCATGTACTGATCCGCAAGATCGTAAGACTCGCTAATTCCTGTCTTTTCACTCATAGCGTATCCCTTTCTTATATGGCAAGGGTATTTTCACATTATGATCACATTTGATCCCGGACACGAAAAAGGGTTACAACCTTATCAGTCGCAACCCCTTGATTTTATTTGGTGCCGGAGCTCGGAATTGAACCGAGATGACCGTAAGGTCGGGGGATTTTGAGTCCCCTGCGTCTACCAGTTTCACCACTCCGGCTTGGCGGCTGATTATATAGTTGACCCTGAAATTGTCAAGGAAATTGTATTGACAGATGACAACAGGAGTTTCAGAAAACAGAAAATTATATTGACAATAAAGGAAACTGCGTGTTAGTAAATCGCCCTGTTTCATTAGCATGAAAAAGGGGCTGTAGCTCAGTTGGGAGAGCGCTTGAATGGCATTCAAGAGGTCGTCGGTTCGATCCCGTCCAGCTCCACCAGAAAAACCAGGGGATTGCGGGTAACCCGCAATCCCTTTTTTATGTGGGTGATCCACCCTTATTTAGTGGCGTCGGAAATTCTTTTCTGCGCCTCACGTGTTTCCTGTACCATTCGCTCGAACAGTTCAGATATTGCAGGTATATCATGGAGAAGGCCGGTGGCTTGCCCTACAGTAAGCACACCCTTTTTCACGTCTCCCCTTTCGGTTGCCAGGCTTATCGCTTTGAAGGCATTCGCAAGATAGGCCATCATTACCGAGTTCTTGACCCCCGAGAAAAGCACGCCGACAAACAGTTTGAAGTACGAAAGATCCAACATCTTTGCAATATCTCTGGAATTGATGAGTGCGGCAAGAAAATTGGGCATGCCCAGGAACCCTTTTCTGTATGCCTTGATAGCCGCCGGCGTTTTCAGTGAACGACAGCCCAGCCCGTCAAAGTAATTCCCGTAAATTGTATCGGTTACTCCCTTTTCGAGGGAGAGTTTTTTATAGCTCTCGTGGAGTCCGCTTTCCTGTGTGGCCATCAGGCGTGTTCCCATCGATATGCCTTCGGCTCCGAGCGCCAGTGCGGCAGCAAGTCCTCTGCCATCCGCGAAACCACCCGCGGCTATTACAGGGATGTTCACCGCATCCACTATACTGGGGACCAGTACCAGAGACGTTGCGTCGCCTCCATGTGCGGCTGCTTCATATCCGGTAGCAATAAGACCATCCGCGCCCTGTTTTTGTGCCGCAAGCCCATGACGTTCATTAACAACTGTGGCAACAACCTTTCCACCGTATTTGTGGGCGGCTTTTGCTATCCAGTCTCCTTTGCCGAGGGAAAAGTTAATGACGGGGACTTCTTCTTCAAGGAGCACCTTCGTGTTTTCTTTCGCTCCCGGAAAAAGGAGTGTTGCATTCGCGCCGAATGGTTTATCCGTAAGTTCCCGGATTTTGTGGATAGACTTTCTCGTTTCTTTTACACCCAAAGGCCCTGTAGCCAGGATGCCCAGTCCGCCGGCATTGGAAACAGCAGCTACCATTTCAGGGATACTGACCCAGCTCATTCCGGCCAGCATTATGGGGTACTTGATTCCAAAAAGTTCAGTCATCCGTGTTTTCATAAAAGGCTCCTTCTCGCATTTTTTGCCTGCATACGGCTAAGACGGTAGCTTTTATATGTTTAAGGAATTTGTGTCAATCGGAATTTTATGGCGGCATTTTACAGCGCTGAAAATATCCAGGAACATGCCCCGGACTTTTACTGGCATGGAAAATCCACGCTATCAGACTTAGCTATTGTAACGGTGCTACAAGATTGAATGAAAACATGGAAAGGGGTATTTCAGGCTGGAAAATTCCGGAACTCTTGATTCTATGAGCTTGCGGTCTTCAAAAGACAAAAACCGCAAGCTCACTATATCTTATTTCAGGGTTTAAGCCGGGAAAACAGGAGGGAATTTCCGGTTTAATTGACTATTTGAATAAGCATTTTTCATGCCATTAGTGCTAACTATATGATATTGAAGGATATAGATGAGAAACCATTCCTGAATGAGGACATTTCCAGCGGGGAAAATGTCGAAACTTTCAATGGTGATATACCCCAGAAACTAATGAATTTAAGTCGGTTACGAACATATCCATCAGAAAGATCCGACGAAATTGTCGGGCAAAGATGACTCCGGGAATAACAGCTCCGGATTTTCAAACTATTATACAGGTATAAGTTGTGGTATAACCACGGCGCGTAATCGAAAAAACGCTTATCCGAAGGTAATGAAAATGAAACTGCCAAAAGATACAGACTGGAATAGTTTATCACTGGAACATAAAAGGGCTTTCCTGCGTCCCCTGGTAGTGGCACTTATCATAGGGCTTTTCCTCTCTCTAATACTTGTCATGGGAATTATGGACCTGGGGCGTCTTGATAAAACACTGGCAGGTTTTATGGAAAACAGGGGGCTTGATATTATAACAACCGTGGAAAACATAGCCCAGGAAAATCTTGACTATCTGCGACAGGCCCTTAAAAAAGGCGCGAAAGATGATGATGTTGTTGCCCCGTTCAAGGGAAAAGTGTTTTCCCCTCAAGAAGCTCTCGTCAAAGACCTTATAGTCCTGGCACGTGAAATTGATGCCAGGTGGAGGGCCGGACAGCTGAGTGAGGAAGGCCTGAAAGAAATTGCCGAACGTGAGAAGCTGTGGTTTGTTGCCGTTCTCGATGGAGGAAACAAGGTAGTCTTGAAAAGTGGGGAGTTTCTCAAGGAATTTTCACCTGGAACGAATTATGTTGCGACCTGGAACAAAGATATGATCATAGATCTCTTTTACAGGTTTGGAAAACTCAACGAGATGGGATACATTACTCTTCGTCGCAAGGATGGAAGCGGTGCCATATTGATAGCCCTTAATGATGAAGGACTTCGCAGCTGGTGGGGCCCCAGAATTGTCATAAAGAAAGCCATCGAAGAGGTTGGAGGGGATCAGCAGGGACTGGACCATCTTGTGGTAATAAACAGGTCTGGCAGGATACTGGGCCAGGCTGGTAATGTTCAGAAAAAGTTCAAGGATGTGGATGCTGCTGCTCTCGATGTGCTGAAAGGAAAGATCGAAAAAACGAGCCGCAGAATAACCTTTGGAGCATCCGAGCTTCTTGAAATTACAGTTCCGGTACGTCTTGACGGAAAGATTGTAGGATTCGCCCGTCTCGGCCTTAACCGGGAGAGCAGCGACAGGATATTAAAGGAAAACAGAAACAGAATGATAATTTCCATGATTTTCATTATGGCAATAGGTATCCTGTCGATGTTCGCCCTTTACCGCGGTCAGAAAAGATACTCACTGAGAATGGAAGAGATGGGAAAACGTCTCCATCAGGCTGAAAAGCTGTCTGCGCTCGGTCAACTCGCGGCCGGAGTAGCTCATGAAATTCGTAATCCCCTTAACGCAATCAGCATGGCCAGCCAGAGAATCCGGCGTGAATACTACCCCGATGAAGAGGAAAAGAAAAAAGGATTTCAGTATATTACAGGAATTATCAGTGAAGAGATAAAACGTTTGAACAGAATAGTAGAGGAATTTGTCATATTTTCCCGAAGCCGCCGCCTGGAGTTCAGCAACCATTCTGTTACTTATGTATTAGAGCGAATGGTTGATCTCATAAGAGAGGAGGCCAACCTCAGAAAAATTGACATAAAAACCGTCTGGGAGAACAGCAATTCATTCATAATACCCATGGATGAAGACAAGCTCAGGCAGGCATTCTATAATATTTTTAAGAATGCAATGGAGGCAATTCCCGACAGAGGCACCATCACTATCTCTGTTGAACCGAGTGGAAAGGATATGATAAGCATAAAAATATCAGACACCGGATGCGGATTGACGCCTGATGAGATAGACCATATATTCAACCCGGAATATACAACAAAAGAAAAGGGCCTGGGCCTTGGGCTTGCTATGGCACACGAGATAATAAGAGGTCACGGAGGAGAGATTCATGTTGAAAGTGAAGTGGGATCTGGAACAATCTTTGTGGTCCTGCTCCCGGTGAAAAACAGAGAGAAGGACAAAGCGTAATGGATAAATTGAATATACTGATCGTTGAAGATGAACGGTTTCAAAGAGAAATGCTGAAGGGTTTTCTCGCAGGGGAAGGGCACCGTGTTGCGGAAGCCAAAGATGGAAATACTGCTATCCGACAGGTGCAGGATGGTCATTTCGATTTGCTCCTTCTTGATTTTAAGATGCCAGGGATGAACGGAATTGAAGTGCTGGAGAAGATAAAAAACATCAACCCGGAAATCAGCGTAATAATGATGACAGCGTACGGCACAATAGAGACGGCAGTCGATGCCATGAAGCTTGGTGCCGTGGACTATATTCCCAAACCGATCGATCTGGATCAGTTGCTTACCCTTGTTAACAGAATTTCAGAACGACAGACTCTCATCAGAGAAAATGAGATTCTTCGTCAGAAAGTGTGGAAGAAAGGATTTGCTCAGGAACAGATTATCTACAAAGATGCCGGCATGGAAACCATAATTAACATGGTCGGGAGGGTAGCGTCGAGTCGAGCTACAGTATTGATCATGGGAGAAAGCGGAACAGGCAAGGAACTGTTCGCAAACCTGGTTCACGCAACAAGCCCCCGTTCAGAAAAACCTATGATCGTAGTAAATTGCGGGGCCCTGCCCGAAACCCTGCTGGAGAGTGAACTTTTCGGTTATGAAAAGGGAGCGTTCACAGGGGCAACAGCGCGAAGGATGGGACGGTTTGAAGAGGCGGACGGAGGCACACTTTTCCTCGATGAGATTGGAGAACTTTCTCCGCCCGTTCAGGTGAAACTTTTGAGATTTCTTCAGGAGCGCGAATTCCAGAGGCTGGGCGGAAATCAAACCATACAGGCGGATGTCAGAATTATAAGCGCAACAAACCAGAACCTCGAAGAAAAGGTAAAAGAGGGAACCTTCCGGGAGGACCTTTATTACAGGTTGAATGTGGTCTCCATAACCGTTCCTCCTCTCAGGGACAGAAGAGGGGATATCTCTGTATTAACAAAATATTTCATAAAACGGTTTTCCGCGGAAAATGGTAAAGACATAAAAGGATTGAGTAATGAGGCCATGGATATCCTCATGAAATATGATTATCCGGGCAATGTGAGGGAGCTGGAAAATATTATCGAGAGGGCGGTAGTTATAACAAGAGATCAGGTTATATCCATAAGAGATTTGCCATTCGAGGAGATTTCTCCCCAGCATTTTGCCGATTACAAGGAGGGAGGAGCTCTCAGAGACGAGATAGAATCCCTGGAACGCAAGAGGATAGAGCAGGCTCTGGATGAAACCGGAAACAATCAGACAAAGGCAGCGGAACTGCTGGGGATCACCGAGCGAACGCTCAGGTACAAACTCAAGAAGTACAACTTCAAGTAGTGGATGGTTACACATGGAGAAAAAAGGATGACAGATAACGATTCGGGTGAAAAAATAGCGGCGGCCGAGATGATTCTGGCTTCCAAAAGGCTCGTGGTGTTCACCGGAGCTGGTATCAGCACCGAATCGGGAATCCCTGATTTCCGGGGGCCGGGAGGAATCTGGACAAAATTTGATCCCGACGATTTTACCATACAAAAATTTCTGAGGAGCGAAGAAACCCGAAGGAAGCAATGGAAGATATTGTCAGAGGGAGGCCTGCTCTCGAATATTAAGCCAAACAGGGCCCATCTTGCCATTGCCGAATTGGAAGAGATGGGCAGGCTTGATTGTATCATCACGCAAAATATCGACAATCTTCACCAGAAAGCTGGGAATTCCCCGGACAAAATTTTCGAACTGCACGGAAACATGCAGTGGGTCAAATGTCTGGATTGTGGTGAGCGATACCAGGTGGAACAGATCAGAGAAAAATTAAAGGATGGTGTCGAGGTGCCCGAATGTGAAATATGCCACGGTATTCTCAAACCCGATGTCGTGTTCTTCGGGGAAGCCCTTCCCCCTGAAGTGCTGGATGTCGCGACAGCTCATTCCATGCGTTGTGATCTGTTTCTTGTTGTGGGGTCTTCCCTCGTTGTACGTCCGGCGGCCTTCATGCCGGCATATGCCAAAGAAGCGGGCGCGCGACTTATTATAGTTAACATCGGCGAAACTCCATATGACTCCAGTGCGGACATACTCATCGAAGGAAAGGCCGGTGATGTGATGTCGGAGATAGTGAAAAGAGTCAGGGAAAAGACGTAAACGGAGAAAGGCATGTGCCTGATACTTTTTTCATACAGGACCCATCCCGTATATCCTCTTATCCTAGCGGCAAACCGCGATGAATTCTACGAGAGGCCCACGGCACAGGCCTCTTTCCGGGAAGAAAATCCCGATATGCTGGCCGGGAAAGACTTGAAGGATGGTGGAACATGGCTCGGCATCACAAAGACCGGGCGCGTGGCGGCTATTACAAACTTTCGGGATATCCGCAACTTGAAGGACGGCGCACCGTCACGAGGAAGCCTGGTCAGTGAATTTCTTAGCGGCAATGAAGATCCGGTAGAATACATTCAGAACATAAGGCAAATTTCCGACAGGTACAACGGCTTCAATCTGATCCTGGGTGACAGGAGCGGCTTCTTCTGTTTTTCAAACGCGGGTGGTGTATTTCACGAAATATCTCCCGGGATACACGGACTCAGCAACCACCTGCTGGATACCTCCTGGCCGAAGGTGGAACGTGGCAGGGAATTGTTAGACAGCCTGATATCAAAGACCGGAAACCCTGCACCAAATGAGATATTTCATATACTTGCCGACACTTCCAGGCCTGACGATGAATACCTCCCGGATACAGGGATAGGACTCGAATGGGAAAGGCTTCTCTCTTCGATCTTTATACAGAGTGATATATATGGCACGCGGTCTTCCACCATAATCTTCGTCGACAGAGAAAACAATGTCACATTTATTGAAAGAACGTTCATCTCCGGACCCGGCAACTATAAGACAGCGGAATTCAAGTTCCAAATGAACCCGGGGCTGTTTTAGGGAGATCTCCTGAACGTGAGGGGTGAAAAATCCTTATCTGCACAAAGGCACAATATCGAGAGCTTCCTGCGTGATCCTGTCAACCACGGTCTGAAGCCATCCCGTGCCGAAAGACAGAGTGTTATCGCCCAGTGACTGGATGGTTCTTACGTATCCCGCCTCCACATTTTTTCCAGCATGAAGCGCGTCAAGAAACATGTCACGTTTCTCCAGGGCGGTGATTTCCTCCAATCCTTTTGTGAGACATTCTTCAAGCTGTGGCCAGTTATTAAACAATTCCTCCTCCAGATCAAAGGCGAATCCTCTCTTCTTTCCGTTTAAGATGTCTCTGCCGATCCTTACAGATTCTTTCATATTTTCGGAAAACGCCTTGAAACGTTTCAACCTTTCTCTGAGAGCCATATCCAGTTTTTCAACTGCCCCTTCATGCAATTCCCGGCCGAACTCATGAGTGTGGAAAAAAGAGGGGCGGACGTGCAGGTACCATTGCTTCAACGCAAGCAGGTTTGCGATATACCAGATATTGTTGCGGACCTTTCTGCCTACATCACAGTAAAGCCCCCGATAGAATTCTTTCTCAACGAAGGCGTCGCTTTCTCCTGCCAGGAGCTTTCCACCCTCGGGACAATCTTTCCTGCAGATAGTCCCCGCCGCTATCACGGTACCATGCCCGATTCTTACAGGTCCCACCAGACCTCCCTGACCACCCAGGAAGATGGGGTTTTGATTCAGCATCACGCCCGTCGGGACATCTCCAATCAGCGACGCGGTTGCCTTATCCTGATTGGGTGTATAATTGAAATGGATGTAGGAACTTCCCACCTCGCTGTGGTTTTTGCCGTCTGTGCCTCCGGACATGAGACAATCGCAAAAATTTATAAGGCTGCCCAGTGTCACAAAGGGAAAGAGGATGGTCTGCTTCAGGCCAACTGTATGAGCCGCTCTAACCTCCTCTTCAAGGATGCACCCATCTCTCACATGTGCACCATACGCCATCTCCACACCATCCAGAAAAACCGATCCTTTGAAAAATCCTCCACCCAGCTTCACACCCCGGCCAAGCTGGCAGTCAACCACAGTGGCCGGCGCTTCATAACCCAGCTTTGTATCGGCACAGATAAGCGTCTTACCTCCATACAACTTCGTTCCGCTGTGCAGGACAACTCCACTGCCGGATATCCTCTCTATCTGAATATCCTCACCAATTTCCACTGAATATGGATTGGGAATCTTGACCCCCTTCTCCATCAGTTTGATGATCTTGTCCGGCAATATATATTCCCTATTCATTATGTATCCTTTCATTGTTTATACCGTGCTTTTTTATCACTACTTTTTTCAAACTTTTTCAGGTAGACAAGCACGGCGGTAAGCGCCGCCTGTGTCATCCCCGATATCCTCTGGGCCTGTCCTATGGAAACCGGTCTTATAGATGACAGTTTTTTCCTCAGTTCATTTGAAAGACCCGGAACGGTCGAATAGTCAAAACCGGGAGGTATCTTTTTATTCTCCAGCCCTTTGAATTTTTCGACCGACTCAAACTGCCGCTTTATATATCCCTCATATTTGATCTCTATCTCCACCTGTCTCTTTACTTCCCTGTTGGGAATCTCTTCCCATCCGTCCAGGACTTTCAGGTCATCGTACCTCAGCTCCGGTCTCTTCAATAAATGGTGAAATGTGACGGGGTTTCTGATGGGAGCTGTATTCAATTCACACAGCGTCTGATTTATCCCGGGGGATGGATAGATCTTTCTGGCTGAAAGATCCTTTATGCGCAGATCAATCTCGCGAACCCGCTCCTTCAGGTCATTATAGTTATCATGGGAGATCAAACCCAGGTCACAACCCTTTCCCATAAGGCGAATGGTCGCGTTGTCCTCTCTTAAAATCAGCCGGTATTCCGCCCTGGATGTAAACATCCGGTAGGGCTCATCAACTCCCAGCGTAATCAGGTCGTCAACAAGTACCCCCATATAGGCATCACACCGGTCAAGTATAAATGGTGGTCTTTTCTGCACCGCCAGAGCGGCATTGATGCCGGCCCACATTCCCTGAGCGGCTGCCTCTTCATAACCGGATGTTCCGTTTACCTGCCCGGCCAGGTATAATCCTCTGACAATCTTTGTCTCGAGAGTCTGCGCAAGCTGGGTAGGCTGTACGAAATCATATTCTATGGCATAGGCATTGCGCATTATCTCCGCGTTCTCAAGGCCGGGCACGGAATGGACCAGCTTTTCCTGAAGTTCCAGAGGGAAGCTGTTACCCAGGCCTTTAGCGTAGATCTCTTCCGTTTCAAGACCCTCAAATTCCAGTACGACGGGGTGGCTCTCCTTATCGGCAAATCGCATCACCTTGTCTTCGAGTGACGGGCAATAACGCGCGCTGACCCCCTTTATGGCGCCGGAATAAAGGGATGATTTATTGATATTGTCCCGTATAATCTTGTGTGTTTCCCCGGTGGTGCTGGAAAAATATGATGGAAGTCGCTCTTCTCTCAGTTTGTTTGTTGTGAAAGAAAACGGCTGCGGGTCGGGATCGCTGTCTTGCCTTTCAAGAACCGAAAAGTCAATAGAGGATGCACGCAATCTCGGCGGAGTGCCGGTCTTCATGCGTCCCATCTCGAAACCCATTTGCCTGAGGGAATCAGCCAGACCTATGGAGGCAATTTCTCCAGCCCTTCCCGCGGATTGGCGGGACGTGCCTATATGAACAAGACCGTTAAGAAACGTTCCCGTGGTTATCACCACCGTCTCTCCGCTGTAGAAAAAACCGGTATTATCGACCACTCCCGTGATCTTTTTCCCCTCGACAATAATTCTATCCACGAGAGCCTGCCTGACATAGAGATTTTGTTCTTTTTCCACAACCCCTTTCATGGCAAGCCGGTAGAGTTGCTTGTCGCACTGCACGCGGGAAGACTGGACAGCGGGCCCCTTGGAACTGTTAAGGAGCCTGAAATGGCAGGCCGTTCTATCGGCTATCTTTCCCATCTCACCCCCGAGGGCGTCGATCTCCTTCACGAGCTGTCCCTTGGCGAGTCCCCCTATGGCGGGATTACAGGGCATCAGGGCGATTGAATCAAGATTGATACTAAAGAGCAACGTCCGGCATCCCATTCTCGCCGCGGCAAGTGCCGCTTCACAGCCCGCATGCCCGGCGCCGACAACTATAACATCAAATTTTTCCGGAAAACTCATACATACACCTGCATATAATACACTTGAATTAACGACAGCAGTCTAATAGCATTAGCTGTAAAAAGACAATAAAAAAATGAGGAATGCGCATTGCACACGGTAGAGATGACCATGCCAAAACCGGATTTCTGGAACAACTCAAAGAGATATTACGATCTGAAAAGCTTTTTTATCAACACATTCGGATGCAAGGTTTACAAACTACAGATAGATGCCGGATTTACCTGTCCCAACCGTGACGGGAAGGTAGGGGTAGGTGGGTGCATTTACTGTGACGGCCGCTTTTCAAAACTCAGGCAAATGGGGCCACTTCCATCCGTGACTGAACAGATAGAAAAGGGCAGGGAATTCTACAGGAAGAAAAGGGGAGCGCAAAAGTTCATTGCCTATTTTCAGACTGCCACAAACACCTATGCCCCCCGCGACAGGCTCAAGGTACTTTATGATGAAGCCCTGTCACAGGACGATATAGTGGGCATATCTGTCGGCACAAGACCAGACTGCGTACCGGACGATGTAATCCGCCTGTTTGAGGAGTACACGAAAGATCATCACGTATGGCTGGAATACGGACTTCAGTCCATTCATGACAGGACTTTGAAGTTCATCAACAGGGGACATGATTCAAAGACTTTTCTGGATGCCGTGGAACGAACCGCAAACAGAAATATCAACATCTGCGTTCATATCATTGTCGGACTGCCGGGGGAAACAAGAGAGGATATTATTCAAACGGCAACGACAGTAGCATCTCTGCCGGTTCAGGGCATAAAGATACACCTGCTGCTGGCCCTTTCCGGGACCCCCCTCGGGGCTCTTTACGAGAAGGGTAAAATAAGGATGATAACGAAAGAGGAATACGTCTCCACTGTCTGCGATATCCTTGAGATACTGCCCCCGGAAATGGTGATACAAAGGCTGACCGCGGATGGATACAGAGATATCTATCTGGCTCCTGACTGGGGGATAAACAAGATGTCCGTTCTGAACTCTATTGACAGCGAGATGGAACGGAGGAATTCCTGGCAGGGAAAATTGACAATCAGAGAAAAATAAAAAAGAGGTAACTGTAAACGGTTACTGACGGGAAAATAGAGCAAATCACTTGCTCTCGTTTAAAAACTGATCTGTGGGTGAGGATATTTACTGTCAATCAAGATTTTTATCTCTTCTTTGTCCCTTTCTTTTGTTATTGGTTCAACCCTGCTTATGTAGCGTCCCGAATCGTCTTTTGTGTCTTTCCAGGAGATAATATAGCCCGGAATTCTAACAAAGCAGCAGCCACCCACACCACAGCAGGAACTGTCTACAACGCCCACTCCTGCCAGATACAGGACCTCTCTTTCCTTGAAGGGGAGCAGCCCTTCCTCTGTGTACATATAATATCCGGAGATGGAATATATCTCGCTGTTCAATTCTTTGTGTACATATTCTTTCATGTTTTTGCACCCATCAGAGGGGTATGGCATGCAGCGCCCCTGCTATTTTCCAATACAAAAATTTGAGAAGATCCTGTCCAGGACATCTTCGCTTGTCGTCTCTCCGGCAATATCACCCAGGTGATCAAGGGCGGCCCTGATGTCAAATGCGGCCAGTTCAAGGGAATCTTCCCGTGAAATATTGCCTTTTGCCGCTGCAAGAAGTTCCACAGTCTTTTCAAGTGCGTTCTTGTGACGAAGGTTTGTCAGGATAATATCCGATGCCATATGTTGCCCGCTGTCTGATGCCATCGAGTAAATTTTTTCTTTCAGTTCAGAAATACCATCTCCATATTTCGCGGATATCCACAGCGGTTTCACGCCGGGTATTATATCATTTATTTCAGCATCTGTTATCTTGTGTGAAAGATCTGATTTGTTGATGGCCAGCACCATTCTTTTATTTTTATTTCTGTTTATGACCTCGAAATCTTCATCGGCGAAGCGGGTATTACCGTCTATGAGAATAATAACCATGTCCGCCGCCAGGGCCTTTTCCCATACAAATTCTATCCCCTCTTTTTCTATGGTCTCCGCGGACTTTCTGACCCCTGCTGTATCGGTCAGCTTTACGGGGATTCCCCTGATGCTGATTGTTTCTTCAATAAAATCTCTTGTGGTTCCAGGGATGGAGGTAACGATGGCGCGTTTTTCACCGAGAAGTCTGTTCAGGAGGCTTGATTTTCCTACGTTGGGTTTGCCTGTGATTACAACATTAAGGCCGTCTCTGAAAAGTTTTCCCTCTTTATAGGTTGAAAGGATGTCATTTATGAGAATGATCACATCCTCCACATCTTTGGATATGTTGCGATGGGAGTTGGAGGATATATCTTCTTCAGCGAAATCTATCGAAGATTCAAGAGACGTGAGTATCTCAATCAGACTGGAACGTATGGGTTGCAGTTTCTTTGACAGGCTGCCTTTGAGTCCGGAGAGGGCAAGCGCGCGACCCCTGTCCGTTCTCGCGGTGATCAGGTCCATAACTGCTTCTGCCTGTGACAGATCCAGGCGTCCGTTGAGGTAGGCTCGTTTGGTAAATTCACCCGGTTCCGCCGGACGGCCCCCCGCCTTTATCACTTCATCCAAAACTGTCTGTAGGATAAGATGTCCGCCGTGGCAGTTTATCTCCAGGGTATCCTCTCCAGTGTAGGAGTGGGGTTTTCTCATCAGGGTAAGCAACACTTCGTCGATGATGCAGCCTGTCTCAGGTGATATGATGTCACCATGGTACAGATGGTGGGTTTCCAAAGAATCCGTGCCTGCCGCCGGTCTGAACAGGATTCGGCAGATCTCTTCCGCATCCGGTCCGCTTACCCTCACAATACCGATTCCCCCCACACCATGTGGCGTGGCTATTGCCGCTATTGTGTCATTTTTTACCAGCATTGCGTGACTTTCGGTGCTCTGCTTTAGAGTTTTTATTTACAACAAATGAGCTTTTGTGCAGATGTTAGTATCAGCTTAAGCAAATGCGAAGTCAGAATATGAGCGGAAGAATTTTTAATCCTGATCTCTAACCCCTGATCCCTGACCCCTGTTTGCAGTTTTGCCGTCTTTGTTCGGTACGATGATAATTTTTCTAAAAGCGCCTTCTCCTCGACTCCTTGTGATCAAATCGCTGTCATTTTGCAATGCCATGTGTATTATTCTGCGGTCGTGCGCGCTCATAGGATTTACGGTGACGGGCCTTCTTATTCTTTTTGCTTTTTCTCCCAGTTTTTCAGCCAGGGCTGTAAGATTTCCTTCTCTTTTCTTTCTGTAATTTTCCGTGTCTAAAGCAACCCTTTTCCCGCCATTGCCGTTCTTGTTCAGCACCCTGCTTGTAAGATACTGTATGGCGTCCAGGGTTTGTCCCCCTCTCCCTATTAGCAGGCCGCCTCCGTCTCCCTGAATGTTAAGGGCAATGTGGTCCCCGCTTTCTTCTGCCGCCACGGGAAAATCGAGCCCTATGCGCGAGAGTAAGCCCTCAATAAATGCCTTTGCTGCAAAAGCGGTGTCAAGATCTGCCTCCATGTTTTTCTTTGGCTTTTCCCCCGGTGAGTTATCCATACCAATATCAATTGACAGGACACGCGCCCTGATGCGGGCCTTTCCTACTCCCAGAAAACCCAGAAGTCCTGATGATCCTTCGGAAATTATCTCGATATTCAGTTTTTCTCTTGGCAGGTTAAATTCATCGCAAGCCCTTTGTATGGCTTCATCTATTGTTTTCCCATCTATCTCTAACACGTCTTTCATCTCTTCGATTACCTCATGTATCAAGGATTTTTCTTATTTATGTAATACTGCTGTCCGATACTCAACACGTTGTTGAATAACCAGTAAATTACCAGCCCCGACGGGAAATTGAGAAAAAGGAACGTAAATACAACAGGCATCCACATCATCATTTTTGCCTGCATTTCATTTCCTCCCGGCTGGGGACTCATCTTCTGCTGCAGAAACATGGTTGCACCCATGACGATCGGCGTTATGTAATACGGATCTTTGGCTGAAAGATCCTGTATCCAGAAAATGAATGGTGCGTGCCGCAGTTCTATGGAGTAGAGCAGTGCCCTGTAAAGCCCGAAGAAAACGGGGAGCTGGAGCAACATGGGAAAGCACCCGCTCATCGGGTTTACTTTGTTTGCTTTGTAAAGAGCCATGGTTTCCTGCTGGAGCTTGGCCTTGTCATCTTTGTATTTTGCCTGGAGTTTCTTCATCTGGGGCTGGAGTTTCTGCATCCCCCTCATGGATTTGTAGCTTATATTCCCCAGTGGCCAGAAGACAAGCTTTACGAGTATGGTAAGGATAATGATCGCAATTCCGTAGTTGTGCACATATTTGTCGATCCACCTGAGTGCCTTGAGGAGTGGAATGGAAAGCCATTTTACCCATGATCCAAAGTTAACGGAGTTTTCAAGACCGACATTCTGTGCCTGAAGCCTGTTATACTCCTTTGGACCAACATATAAAACATATCTGAATGATCCCGATTGACCGGGAGGTATAACATTTTTGGGCCCCTGGAGGGCCGTGACAACCACATCTTTCGAATCTTTAGAAACGACAAAGTTGGTGAGGGATGGTTGTTCCGGTATCATGGCCGCTATGAAATATTTTGTTTCGAATCCTCCCCATGATACATCCGGTCCGTTGAACTTTTTTGCCCCCATTTTCTTTATCTTTTCAGAGACGATCTTGTTTTTTACGTATGATGTGGGACCTTCGTGGCTGTATCTGCTCGTTTTTTCAGAAGGGTCAACATACCGGTTCCATTCAATGAGGGCATTTTCCCGTATGGTGTCATCTGACAGATTAGTAAGCTTGACCTCAAGATCGAAGTAGTATTTATCCGGATAAAAGGTGTAGATCTTATCCACCTTTATCTCGCCTGGATATGACCAGGAAAAGACCAGATCTTTTGCATTCACGGCATGGGTAAAATCTATGGAGTCCAAATTTGATTCGTATATTACATCCACCGGGATATCTATGCTGGATTCCGGAAAAGTTGTAGTAAGGGGACAGTCTGTGCTTTCTCCCACGTCGACCAGTTCTACCAGAGGCGATTCCTTGTCCATAGTCTTACGGTAATTTTTCAACTTGAAAGATTTTAAGCCCGCACCCCTGGAGCTGACGATGGCTGTATACATGGGGCTTTCTACAATAATATCCTTTCCGGCTCCCTTGCCTTCGTCTTTTTTAACCAGTGATTTCCGATGGTCAATTATAGGTGTTGCATCTGTGCTCCGATCACCGGTAATTTCCTGAGGGATAAATTCCGTTTTGCCGGTTGTCTCTCCTGTATTCTGAACAGATTCACCCGGTGTGCGGGGAAGGGGTTTCTGAAAAAAATACTGGTATCCCATTAATAACGCTAATGATAAAACAACGGCAAGAAGTGTTC
>Ga0222702_1000187_pt1 | contig 17815 bp, 4 predicted proteins | sample AntAcemetage1504_FD_181152 | JGI IMG/M metagenome (GOLD analysis project Ga0222702, IMG submission 181152) | Saline water microbial communities from Ace Lake, Antarctica - #1504 | ecosystem: Environmental > Aquatic > Non-marine Saline and Alkaline > Saline | place: Antarctica: Ace Lake...
AATTTTATCACTGATATATCTTTCATTTATATATAAGTAATGAATCTTCTGCCATTCCGCATCCTCATGATATGAACCGATGAACCCCTGTAATTTGAGTCCTTCTTGAGAAGTCTGCACAGGAATCACATTATTTTTGAAGAAATTATCCCCAAAGATCTCTACGATGCGTTTTTCTAGGAATTCCACTTTGGGGTAATTCAAAATTTCTCGATTATTATGAACAAGTTTAAAGCTGATGTCATGATGAGTGCAGGCAAGGTGTTGGATGGTTCGTGTGATGTGTTGCATTTCTGTCTGGGTAGTCTTTAGAAACTTTTGACGTGCAGGAACATTCTGAAAGAGATTTCGTACGCGAATAATAGTTCCGGGAGTACTGCCTGTTTGTGATACATCCTTAATGTCTCCGCCCTTTATACGCACTAATGTTGCAACTCCGTTCTTCTCATTTTGCGGTAAGGAAATAATTTCCATATCGCAGACTGATGCAATACTTGGAAGCGCTTCTCCACGGAAACCAAGTGTAGAGATGTTTTGAATGTCATCCAAAGAATATATCTTGCTTGTTGCATGACGTTCCAATGAAAGCAGTGCATCATCTCTGGACATACCGCTTCCATTATCGATTACTTCAATGAGTTTCTTGCCGCCGTCTTCAATGTTAATCACGATTTTCGTTGCGTTTGAATCAATGGCGTTTTCGACCAGTTCTTTAACGACAGAAGCCGGTCTTTCAATGATCTCACCGGCAGCAATGTGGTTTATTACTTTTTCATCTAATATTTTAATTCGGCTCATAGGATCTCATTCAAATTTTATATGCAAAGAGATAATTATATTTTCTCAGTCAAGAATTTTCAGTTGACAAGATTTTTTTATTTAAAAAATTTAACACATATTAATCGAATCGTCATTATGGCCATAAATAAAAAATCACTATAGGATTGATGAAATATACTATGATTTTTAATTTTAAAAAGAGTTGTTCTATAATTTAGTTAACGGTCAATTTATATAAATTGATTTATGTTTAAAATTCTGAGCAAGTCGAATAAATTGCAAAATTATAAATTATCTATAAATTACGTTTAAATGGCGAGTTGTCTATCACAAAAACTGATTGAGAGTTTAGAATTTTATACAGTTCTTGACAAATGTTATTTTATTGAGATTTATTGTACTCAATTCAATATGAACAATGATATATTGTTGAAGTGAAATATATGGCCTGTAAAGAAATTTATTTTAATTGAACTAAAAATATAAACTTATATATAGGAGAAAAATGAAATTAAGATTGTTATTGTTTGTACTAGTTGGAATTATATGTTTCACATCTCCACTATCAGCTCAATGGCAACCACCGGTTAATTTAGGAAGTGGTGTAAATTGTAGTGTGGCAGATAATTCACCATGGTTGAACACCACTGGGGATACTCTTTTGATTGGTTCTTTCAGAACTGGCGGATTTGGTGCTATGGATATTTGGAATTCTTATCGTGATGAAGGAGTGTGGCAACCAGTTGTAAATGTTGGTTATCCTGTTAGTACAAGCCATATTGAAATATCACCTTGTTTAACACCTGATAGGAATTCTCTTTATTATAGTTCCCAAAGACCTGGTGGGATGGGTAACTTTGATGTTTGGGTGAGCCATAAATCAAATGGAGATTGGGGAACACCTATGGCGGTAACAGAAGTTAACAGTATCTATAGTGAGTTCCATCCGTTTATTACAAGCGATGGACAGTATATGTATCTGACTTCAGATAGGCCTGGTGGTCCGGGAGATAAAGATATTTACATTTCCCGATTAGTTGATTCGACTTGGTCTGAACCTCAATTAATCCCTGGCAATGTGAATTCGGTTTATGATGAAGCTCATGCATCTTTAACTGATGATGGGCAAACCATGTATTTCTCTTCATCGAGACCTGGTGGCTCCGGAGGACCCGATGTATATGTTTCTCATTGGAATGGGAGCGAATGGACATCACCTACGAACCTCGGACCAGGTGTAAATTGTAATGATACAGACCAATGGCCAGCAATATCAGGAGATGGTGTAAAGTTGGTCTTCGTATCCGCAAGAGATGGTGGCTTTGGAAATTTTGATATTTGGGAGACTACTTATTTGAGTACTAATACGTTATATGGAACTGTGAGTCTTAATGATAGTCCCCCAGATATTTCAGGAGCCGTTGTTGCCATTGGTAATATTATTGATACGACGGATATATATGGTCAATATGAGTTAAGCGAAGTGCCGATGGACACATTAACCTTGATAGCATTCAAGCCAGGCTATGAACCATTTGATACAGTGTTGGTCAGTCCAAGCGGAGAGTTTAATATCACTCTTTATCCCGGCGCAAGTCCTACATCATTTGTTGATGATTTTGAAGGCGGTATGCGTCACTGGTATGGAAGTTGGTCGTTGACAGACGAGACAGCATACTCGGGAACTTATAGTATGACCGACTCTCCAAACTCGGATTATCCTGCAAACCAAAATATGATCCAAACAATGGTGCAAGGTGTTGATCTGTCTCAATATCAATCAGCTTCAATTACTTTTTATGCAAAATATGAATTAGAAGAAAGCTTTGACTATGTATATCTTGAAGCGTCATTGGATTCCGGTATGACCTGGTCGCAAATCGCAGAATTTAATGGAACTGAGAGTGCATGGAATTATGAGAATATTGATATTGGTTACTACGTTGGGAATGACTATGTGCTGTTAAGATTTCGGCTAAATTCGGATAGCGCTGTACAAGCAGACGGAATGTATATAGATGATTTGTCCATACAAGGAACAAATATTGATACAACTCCTCCATTGATTACTCATACACCCGATCCAGACACCTTGAGTTGGATAGAAGGTGAAGATGTCGTTGTTATGGCACAAATCACAGATATATCAGGAGTTAATGAAGCAAGTCTTTTTTATTCAATTGATAATGATTCATCATTTACCGAAGTATTTCCATTCGACATTGTCGGAGATAATTATTATTTCACCATACCTTTTCAATATGCAGGCACATGGATTAATTATTATCTAACTGCTTCAGACAATGCATCTCCACCTAATAGTGGTGAAAGTGCTACATTTGGTCATATATTTGGTACAATTATTTATTATGATGATGCTTATCCTGAATTTATATATACATTTTCGGTAGGCGATAAAATTGCTGTACGCTTTTCACCTGATAGCCCACAATATATTGTAAGCCTGTTATATAATTTCTATACTGATCCATCTAATCCTTTAGATACAGTTGATGTCTATGTCTGGGAAAATCTCAATGGAATGCCTACCCAGGTAAAATTAGGTCCCATTCCGGTGTATCCAAGCAATACGCCCAGTACGCCACATGCCTGGACTCTACTAGATCTAAGACCGTATGAACTTCTGATTACAGAAGATTTTCATGCAGGTTGTCAATTTAGAAGCTCTTTTCCTGCTATCCTCGGCGATAGTCCCGGAATTACTGATCGTTCTCGTGTATGGTACGGAGGTACTTGGGGAGCTGCAGCGTGTGATTATTATATTAGAGCAGTCGTGGGGTATTATGGTGTTTCTACCGACAATGTTCATGACCAAGCACAGTATAATTTAAAATTTGCTCCAAATCCGTTTAGAAATTTCTGTCAAGTATCATTTTCTCTTTCTCGATCTCAAAATGTTAAAATAACTCTATATAATATAAGAGGTCAGAAAATTGCAACGATCGTTGATGATATGCTAGACTCTGGAAGCCATATTCTACAATGGGATGCAAAAGAAATCGCTAGTGGCGTATATTTTATGAAATTTAAAACAAAGAGCGAGTCACAAGAATATGACTCAATTAAAAAGATTTTGTTGTTGAAATAATAAAATTAGATTAACTATAATGAAAACAAAAACGTTAATGTCGAAAATAGGTTACCAGCCCTTTTTTAGAATACAATTTTATATGGCTGGAGTTTTAATCCCGAAGCATACTCGGGATATCCATTATGTTACTTTCGCAAGTAGGGAACCTGGGATATAGTCTTATGACAATTTCTCAGAATACTTGTCTTATTATATTTACTTATCAATTAGTGAAAAAAATAATCCTTTTATTAGGAGGAAAACAATGAAAAAGATTACTTTAATCTTTATGATTATGTTATTAACCTTCTCAATCGCTCATGCACAATGGGTCGTTGATGAAGGATTTGAAGGTACCTTTCCATCTACCGGATGGACTTTAGAATCTGCTTCAGCTAAAAATTGGGTCCAAAACAACGGAACATCTCATGGACCTGGTGCTGCTTATGCAGGGACCTATGCAGCAATGTATAACAACTATAGTTACTCATCAGGTAGTTCAGGTTTGATGACTACACCTGCCTTTGATGTTAGTACTCTTACATCCCCCCAATTAGATTTCTACTGGTGGAATGATGATAGTTCCTATAATCCCGCTCAACTTCTGCTTTATAGTTCGACAGATGGAACGACCTTCACTCTGTTTGAAACAATTGACGTATATGGCAGTGGTGGATGGGTAAATTATAATTCAACATTAGCAACAGATGTTACACATGTTAAATTTGAAGCTATTAGTGATTATGGTATGAAAAATACTTTTGTTGATAATGTTAAAATTGGTTTACCTGTAAACTATGATGTGGCAGTTGATCAACTTACACCTGATGCAACGATTCCAGAAGGTGATTCTTTTGATTATCTTATTAAAATTCAGAATCTCGGTCTTATGAATGATATCTACGATCTTACTGGAACAGGTGGAGCTTGGACTTATGGTATCAGAGATAAAAATGATACCGGTACGATCTCTTCAATCGCAATTAATGCAGGTGAAGCAGATACTGTTATTCTTAGGGTCACGGCTCCAATGAGTAAAGAGAGTTCTGACGCAGAAACGTTTACTGCAACCTCACAGGGAGATCCTTCAGTATCAGCTAATGCTACAATTACTACAACAATGTATACTGCCTTTGAGGAATTCTTCGAAGATTTTGAAGAATGTGTATCACCCGATATTCCTTTTGCATGGTCAAAAATTGTTGAATCGACTTCAAGTGCCTATGTTAAAAGTAATAGTAGTGCTCCTTATGCTCATTCAGGTAATATGAGCGTCAAATTCTATAACAGTGGTGATACTTCATCAGAACTATTCCTTATTACACCTAAGGTAATATCAGGAAGTAATGGTAACAGATTAAGGTTCTGGGCAAAAAGTGCCAGCACACAGAATTTTATTGTTGGTTCTATGACCGACCCTACAGATCCATCAACCTTTACCGCAATCGAGACATTTGAAGTTACTTCCAATTACACAGTTTATGATTATACAGTTAATTTTGCAAAAGGGAGTGGCTACATTGCATGGAAACATGCAAATGACGGAACCTATGATTCTGATTATATTGATGATATCTCATGGTTTCCTTTATTACCATACAACCTTTCAATCGTACAATTAACCAACGATGCTTTTGTGCCTTATGAAGACTCATTTAAATACTTGTTAAGTATTGAAAATATCGGACTGAATAATGACACATACGACCTTACCGTTTTAGGTGGGGTATGGATCTATGAAATCAGAGATAAGGATGATACTGGTACAATTTCCTCTATTGACATTGCGGCAGGTGTCGCTGACACCGTGATCGTACGTGTGACTGCTCCTGTAGCCAAAGATGTCTCTGATACAGCAACCTTTACTGCTACTTCACAAGGAGATCCATCTATTTTGGGTTTTACCGATATTACAACAACTGCATACGCACCTTTGTCAGAGTTCTTTGAAGATTTTGAAGGTTGCGTTGAACCGAATTTACCGGATAAATGGTCTCGTATTGTTGAAAGCACTAATTTCCTTTCTGACGTAAAAAGCTTTTCTAACGCAACCTATGGACACTCCGGTGATATGAGCATTAAAATGTATAACGCTACAGATATCGAAGCTGAACTGCTATTAATAACTCCAGCTCTGGAAACCTATGTTTTTGGCAATATACTTAGTTTTTGGTCTCGTGTGGGTTATGGCGTACAAAATTTAATACTAGGAACGATAACAGATCCTACAGATCCCACAACATTCACCGCACTTGAAACCTTTGAAGTTACAAGTGGTTACGCCCAGTTTTCAGCAATGATAGATCTGAGCAAAAGTTCGAATTATATAGCTTTCAAGCATGGTTGTGATGGCACCTACGATAATTTCTACATAGATGATGTTTCATGGGAAGAGGTCATACCTGAGCCCATCATGATCATTGACGAAACAGCACATGATTTTGGAATGGTTGATCAAGGTACACTTGATACTTGGGATGTAACTATCTTCAATGATGGTTATGGAACACTTTACATCAATGATGCAACAGTGAATCCGCCATTCTCAGTTACCTATCCCGACTCAATTGAACCTCTTTGCAATGATATTGCTACAGTTACACTTGATGCGACCACAGTTGGTCAGTATCTTGATGTACTTGAATTCCACACCAACGCAGTTCAGGACTCCACGATCGACCTTAGTGTTATCGTGAAAGGTACTGATTATGTGATGGAAGGATTTGAAGAGACGACGTTCCCACCATTCGGATGGGAAAATCCCGGTGACTACTGGGCACGCTTTATGAGTGAAGCATATGAGGGACAAGGATATGCACGTTGTAGCTGGTATCATGATGTTGACGCTATCCTCGTTTCACCTCGTCTTGTCATCAATGGTGGTGACTTCATCGACTTCTTCTGGCGAAATGATAACCTTTATGAAGCAAAGGGAACAGAAGTTATTACAGGTGACACTCTATGGGTCGAAATTTCAAATACCTATCTTAACCTAACACCGACCTGGGAAGTCATTGCTGTGCTTACCGCCGATGAACCGATGGATGACTACGAAGAAGCATACATAGCCATTCCTGATACCTACATTGGAAACAATGTGAAGATCAGATTCCGTCATCGTAGTGAATTGAATAGTGAATCCCGCGGTGTTGGACTTGATAACGTTATTATGCCTGCTCCATATCTTCCGGTCAATTTCTCAGTTGATCCATACTATGCTTCAGACTATGTAGGACCAGGCAATTCAGTTCAATACACCTATGATGTAACTAACTTGGGTATTCAATCTGACCGCTTCATCATTCTTGTTCAGGATAGTTCAGCTATTCGTTATAACAAGCGAGATGTCGAAGACTTTGAAACCACAGATGGTGGCTGGGTAGCCACAGCAGACTGGGATCCAGTCGGTGACTGGGCATGGACGAATACCTATGATGTTGCCAACTATACAGGTGTTAATGTACCTCCTCCAGCAGCACATTCGGGAACCGGTCTCTGGGCAACAGTTCCGGAAGGCGACTATACCAATGCTGGTGGTTACAGCTTTATGAGCAAAACTGTTGACTTCTCTGATGTCACAGACGCTTATATGAACTTCTGGTATTGGTCAGATATCTTTGGTAACTTTGACTGGTGTGATATTGTAGTAAATAGTGACATTCTTTTAACCATTGATACATACAACCCAACTAATTGGATATATGCAGATCTTGACCTATCTGCTTATGACGGACTGGCTAATGTTCAGATCGTCTTCTCATTCTACGCAACAACTGTTGTTGAGCATGCTGGAATGTATATTGATGATCTCGATATTCCCGGTCAAGGTGGCGGTCCTGGACCAGGTCCTGGCACTGGATGGCCTGTTACTGTAAGTCCTCCATTCCTCGAGCTTGCACCCGGAGAAACTGGTAGCTTTGTAGCAACTGTTTCAATTCCGGAAGACGCAACAATTGATGCCGGACAGCTTACACCTATTCTTACTTATTCGAGAGAAGATAATGCAGTACAACACCAAGTATTGGTATCTGCACTTTGTCATCCAAAAGATCCGTATGAGCCGAATGATCTTATGGTAGATTCAACTCCTGCTCACTATGACTTTGTGTCAGACGGCGCACAGATCTACTACAATCCGGATTATAGGGATAAGGATCTTGATATTTACACGATGAATTGTTTAGAAGGCGATATTGTATGGTGTGCCTTTGAACTTCCGGAAGATGAAACAGAATTTGACGGAGCCATCAAGTTAGTTGATGCAGATTCAACAGAACTCGCCTTTGCAGATACCTATGCAGGTGGTGGGAGTGAATATTTGCAGTACAGAATTCTTGATGATGGTACCTACTACTGGATACTTGGAAAATGGAACAATGTCCTTGAAGGAAAAGCTTCTAAGAAAGATGTGGTCAGAGGTGAAAATACAACATATTATGTCGTTGCCTTTGATCTTATTCCTTCCCCCGAAGTTGATGTTGAACCGCTAGCACTTACCCTCGGTATGATCGCGGGAACAGGTGGCACAGTATCAGATGAACTTTACATCTCGAACATTGCTCCTGATGCATTGGCAGAAGACCTCAACTGGAACATTCAAATCCAGATTCCTGGTGTTGAAACTCTTTACGAATCTGGCTTTGACGATGCTGTCGACTGGACAGTTAGCGGCGGAACAAATTGGAGTGTAGTATCTTCCAATAATGCTGGAGGAACTCCACCTGAAGCACGCTTCTACTGGAGTCCTAATGTTACAGGTCTTCAAAGAATAATAAGCCCTGTAATAAATACTACAGGATATACTAATGCTAATTTAACATTCAAACATTACGTAAACGATTATGCCGGTGGCTATACGATCGGTGTTGCCACAACAAGTGACGGTGGAACCACATGGAATACCGTATGGTCAACAATACCTACTGGTAATATTGGTCCTGAGACTTATGCAGTTACAGTTGATAATGCTGACATGGGTTCTGACCAGTTCCAGCTTTGCTGGTTCTTTGATGGCATTTCCTTCGATATCAATGATTGGTACGTAGACGATGTCAAACTTGGTGTTGGTTCTCCATGGGTCAGTGTATCACCAGCTTCAGGTTCAATTAGTCAGGGTAATACCCAGACAGTTACTGTAACCTGTGATGCCGATACACGCCTTGAGCCGGGTGAATACAACGCTGACCTTATTGTCCATAACGATGCATTGCTTTACTGCGCATCAGACATCACAGTTCCTCTTACATTCTACATCAGTGATGAAGCTGGTGGACTTCAAGGTACAGTGACCTTCAATGGCGTGCCGCTTGATAGTGTTATGGTCAAAGTTGGTAACTTCGTCACCTATACAGATGAATACGGAGAGTACGCATTTGATGCAATAGCTTCCGGATTCTTTAATGTTCTCTTCTACAAAGAAGGATTTGCTCCTTACTGGGCTTATGATGTATATCTTAATCCGGGCTGGACAGTACTTCTTGACGCAGAATTGATCTTCGACGGTCCTGTACCGGAAAATCTTTCAGCTACTGGTATTCAGGAAGCTGTAGATCTTGATTGGGATAAGCCGCAAACCGGTGGTGGTGGCGGTGGAACCCAGGTTGACTACGTCCTCGATGACGGCACCTATGAAAATGGGTGGGCGATCAATCCTGGATACGACGTTTGGCTTGGTAACCAGTTCCCGACTACTGATGGTGGCGAAATCATAAGTTTCGAGCTTTACGGTACTGCAAATGCTGCAGCTGGCGCTGAAACAGTCACAATCGATGTATTTGACGATGGTCACAACTTAGTTGGAACTACTGGTTCATTCTTAATTCCAGCTGATGACTGGGTAACTGTACCTGCACCGGATATTCCATTTACCGGCGATTTCTATGCAATGGTTCACTGGAATATGCTTTCCGGTAATACCAACTATGTTGGATTTGATGAAAACGGTCCTAATGCAAACGCAGGTTATGACTGGTATCTTAGTGCTGGAACGTGGACACTTCTTCACGTTGCCGCTGCATCCACACCTGGTGTGTTCGGTATTCGTGCCACTGCAATGGTACGTGGAAAGAATATTGAACTTGCATATGATACACATCAACTTGGTAAAGAACCTGAAGTGAATTTCCATTCAGTTGACAATTCTGCATTTGAAAAAGGACAAAGAGTTCTTGATAAAGTCTTTGCTCAAAGCGGACGTACAGTTGATACCGGCAGTTATGAAGTTTCTCACTACACCTTCAATGGTGACACTGAGCTTGGCTTCAAAATGCCGAGAGATATAACCCTTCAAGGTTACAATGTCTATGAACTTAATAAAGATTTTGTTGCCTACGTAGATGGTGAAAACAACACCTCATATTGTGACGACATCGTTGCAGTTGGTGAAATGTACACCTACTGGGTAACCGCGGTCTATGATGCCGGCGAATCCGGACCTTCAAATACTGATACCGCGATTCCTCTTGCTCCAGGTGGCGGTTATCACGAGCCCTTTGATCTTAACTGGACTACAACCGGTTGGACAACAGCGGGTTCTCCTAACAACTGGACATGGGCTGCAGGTTATGCTTACCTGTACTGGAGTCCTTCAGTTGTAAACTATGATATGTCCTTGGTCTCACCCGAGATCGATCTTCCACCGGATCCGCTTGATGTCTATGCTCTTACAGTAAGCATGTATCTTGATAACTATTCTACAGGCGATGGTGAAGTTTGGGAGATTTGGATTATTCATGATGGTGGTGAAACTCTTCTCTGGTCATATGATGATCCCACAGCAAACTGGGGTGTTACAGGTGGAACCGATTGGGTCTTTACTGATACCGCTCCTTACGCTGGTCAGTCAGTACAGCTCAAGTTCCGCTCTCATGGTGCAACCACCTTTAACTTCAACAACTGGTACATCTATGACGTACTGTTCGATTATGCCGGAGTGCCACCTCTTTATGGTGCCTTAGAAGGTACCGTAACTGATGGTGAAGGCATTCCTCTTGAAGGCGTTGCAGTAACTGCGAATCCTTCAGATTACAATCCTGTGTATACGAATGATATTGGATACTACACCATTGATCCTATGGCAGTTGGCTTCTATGATGTTCAGTATTATAAAGCTGGCTACACTGAAATCTGGTACTATGATGTTGAGATCGAAGAAGGTATTACTACTGTGCTCGATGTAGCACTTGGTAATCCTACTATGGATATTACTCCTACTTCGATCAACGCAGTCGTACCGGTTGGCGGAACAGCAATACGAACAATTACTGTTACCAACAATGGTAATGCACCGCTTGACTGGGGTGCTTCCATTGAGAACCAAACTGAATTACTGGCGATGATGCTTGAAAACAGTTACACAGGTGTAATAGCTCCTTCACTGTATACCGATTTTGATCCTGGTCAGACTTCTTATATTCCTCCTGAACCAAGTGATGCTATGTGGGATATCCTGTTTGGTTATGACGTAGACACACCTTCAGGCTTGACCGGTATTGCCGGTGCCGAATGTGGTGGTGGATACTTCTATGTTACCAAATGGGCTGGTTCAGACATCGCAAAATTCGATCTTGCAGGCAACTGGGTAGAGAACTTCACGATATCTGGTGTATCAGGTGTACGTGATATGGCCTATGATGGCACGTATTTCTATGGTGGAGCAGCATCGACCACGATTTACAAAATGGACTTTGATACTCACACCTTAGCAGGTACGATAAGCTCACCAGTCGCAGTAAGATCTATTGCTTATGATTCAGATAATGATGCATTCTGGGTAAATAACTGGAGTGAACCTCTCAAGCTTGTTGACAGGACAGGTACTGTGCTTAACACAATCACTGCCCCTCCAAGCTTGTATGGTACTGCATACGATAATGTATCAGATGGTGGACCATATCTCTGGATCTTCACAGGTACCACAACAGGTGGTGGCTGCCAGATAGAGCAGTATAATCTTAACACATTGACACTTACGGGTGTAACCCATAGTGTAAGTGGAGATTACCCTGCCACGATAGCTGGTGGTTTGTTTACCTCAGAGGAGATCGTACCCGGGAAATGGGTAATTGGTGGACTGGGACAAGCAGCACCAGACATACTGTTTGGTTATGAACTCTGTGATTTCGCGTCATGGATCACTATTGATCCTACTTCCGGTATTGTTGATCCTTATGGAGGATTCGAAGAAGTAACAGTCACATTTGATGCTGGTTCAGACCCAGCAGGTACAATTCATACCTGTGATATTACATTCGATTCACCTCAGGGTGTACCTTCAGTGACAGTTCCTGTCGTGCTGATGGTCGGTAATCCTGAATATGGCGATCTTACCGGTACTGTTACCGCAGCAACTGGTGGAGCACTGATCGAAGGTGCCGAGATCATCGCGTCAGATGACGCTGATAACACCTATGTAACCTACACCAATGCTTTAGGTATATATACAATTGAAGATATGCTGGTAGGTTACTACACGGTCGAATGTACTGCTGATGGTTACAACTATCAAGTAGCAGTGGATGTGCCGATCGTAGTTGATGATATAACTACACAAGACTTCGCACTCACCGCTCCTATCATGACGGTAAGTCCTCTGGTGATCAACACCTCAGTTGATCCAGGCACACCGATACAGGTTGATATTACGATCGATAACATCGATGGTGACGGGCCTCTGGAATGGTTCGCATCTATTGATCAGCCAGTTTCAATTCCACGTGCATCAGGAAATCATCCTGTTGGTCTTAATGCTGTTTCGGCTGAAGGAGTTCCTCAAGGCTTAGAACCTGCTTATGGAGCTAATGAACCGAACTTCACGCTTACAAGAGGATCAATCGGATGGGGTATTGAAGCAGTTGATGGAGCAGGATGTTGGATTGATACCGATGCTCCGACTGTTCTTAACAATGTGTTTGTTCCCTCATTCGATACCTACGCTGGTGAATTTGGTCCTGATAATGACACACATATGTACTTCTGTGATAACACCTCTCTGAATCTGATCTACGTAGAAATGGCTACAGGTACTGTGACGACAATTGGTCCTACAGGTTTACCTACCTACATGAATGACATGGCTTGTGACAGAACTACTGGAACGATGTATGGAATATACGACAATTCCATCTATACAGTTAATCTTACAACAGGTGCATGTACGTTAGTTGGAGCTATTGGAAATACCGGTGGAATGATGATCGCAATTGCTGTTGATGGCAATGGTGACATGTGGGGTCATGATCTTGGTACAGACGAAATTTGGACTATTGATAAAGCAACAGGTGCAGGAACAGTTAAAGGATCTACTGGCTTTGATGCAAACTATGCACAAAGTATGGCTTGGGATCCATTGGCAAATATTGTGTACCTTGCTGCATTCAATAATACTAATCTCTATTACGAACTGAGAACTGTTGATCTTTCAACAGGTGCAACTGCATTACTCGGTGGTGTATACTACAAAGAAATTGTAGCATTCTCATTCCCAGGTGAAACTACAACACCATGGATCACAATTGATCCTACATCAGAGGTAGTACCTGCTGGTGGAACCTCAACACTGTGTGTGTTCCTTAACACAGTTGACTACCCCATTGGTGAGACACTCTTTGCTAACATCGAGATTATATCTGATCCCGATGTCGGTACTGTGATCATACCGGTTACCGTTCTTGTCTCTGATACAGTCTCACATGGTGAAACACCTGTCACAGAAACCAGTCTGTATGCTAACTTCCCGAACCCAATGCTTCACTCCACAACCTTCAACTTCAGTCTGAGAGAGAGGTCTCATGTAAAACTGTCTGTTTACAACGTAAAAGGACAGTTGGTTGACATCATACTTGATGAAGATCTCGATCCTTGTGCTGAACATCCTGTTGTTTGGAATGGTACTGCGAACGGTAAGAAGCTTGCAAACGGTATCTACTTCTACAGACTTGAAACTGATAACAAGACCTTCCTCAAAAAGATGATCTTGATGAAGTAACTCGCGTTGAAACTCATATAAATCAAGGGAAGAAGGTTCGCCTTCTTCCCTTTCTTTTTATTTATTTTTATATGTATATTATTATTAATAAAGATTCCATATAAATAGTAAGGTTTAAAAAACTTGACTCAACCTACTTTTGTTCCATGAAAGTAACAATTCATTAAATAATCAACGTCTTATAAATGTGACGATTTGAAAGGAGAAAAGATGAATAAGGTAATAACAATTTTTGCTCTTCTGGTACTTGTGACCGGTATAGCGTTTGCAGAAGCTATTGAGGTTAAAGTACAGAATATCAATGAGCAACCCGTTCTTTCCGGAACTGAATCACCAATGGTAACACCTCCGGCAAAAAGCAGAGATTTGACTGAAGTATACTTTGAAGATTTTGAAACAGGAGCCCCCGATTGGACTGCATGGGATGCAACAGCAACTCCTCCTATGTGGCATATTGATACCTACAATGCATATGGCGGTTCAGGTATGTCCTGGTGGATGGGTGATCCTGAAGTTGGAACTACTGGTGGTTATCTCGATCACTGGTATCAGGTTCTTGACACACCTCCAATTACGCTATTGCACGATGCAAAGAGCGTTCTGACTTTCGAGCAGTTCCGTGCAATTGAAGAACCAGGAGGAGAGGATCCTCCGTTTGAGGGTTGGGATGGATTCAATATAAGAATTCGACTTGCAACAGAAGATTATTCCGAGGCTGAAATACTCACAAATTGTACTCCTGTGTATAACTGTAGTAGCATGTATAGTTTTGGTTTTGAACACGGCGAGAGCCCGACTGGTGATCCTGGTATCCCTGGATGGGGTGGTTCAAGCTCTGGTTGGCAACCAACCACAATTACTCTTCCAAGCAGTTGGAGTGGTGAAACTGTGATCATTAGTTTTGCATTTGCCTCAGATCCGGCTCAGTGTACATCAGACGATCCAAACCTGATCGGTGTTTTTGTGGATAATATTGCGCTTGAAGCTTTCTATAACTCCGGTGATGATACAACTGGTTTTGATATGTTCTCAAATGTTCCAGAAGGTGGACAACTCTGGCATATATATGATGATGCTGCTGCACCTTCACCCACTCATGCTGCCGGTTGTTTTGATCCAGGAACAGGTGTCTACAATCCTGACATGAATGACTACTACATCACTCCAGAATTTGATCTTCCAGCTAACGTAGATATAACCTGGGATATGTATATACAAACAGATCTCGACGCCGGCTTATTCCCTGACTGTGATTATATTTATGTAGAAGTCCGTCATGATGATGGAACAGGATGGAGTGCATGGTGGTCAGTCAGTAATCCTCTCGGTGATCCCGCTGGTAATAACTACGTGTTCACAGGCAGCATTGCAGACTGGACTCCTTTCTCAGCGGGGTGGTCCGGATACGAAGATATGTCAATGCTTGGGGGAATGACAGTTCAGTTCCGAGTTGGATTACACTCGAATTCAGATCCTGTTACTACCTGGGGTTTGCATGTAGATAATTTCGAGGTATTGGCATCTCTGGATGTCATGCCTCCTACCAATCTCGTTGCGGACTACAACGAACAAACTGCCTTTGTTGATCTTGATTGGGATGCTCCTGAAGGTCTTGGTGGAGATATGCAATGGGATGACGGAACATTCGAGAATGCAATAAACTTCACTACTGGTACAGGAATCATGGGTGCAACATTCCCCGTTGGCGGTCAATGTCAAATCCTTGAATTCACGGTTTATAGCAACACCTTGGCTGGACCTACAACTCTTGGAGTGTATGAAAAAGAAGGTGCATCCTATTCCAGTACTCCTACATATACAATGCCTATTACTACGAATGCTGGCACACCTGCTTCATATGATGTAACTGCAAATAACTGGATTGTGCAGAATAGTTTTATTCTTGGATATGAATGTTCAGCAACAGTTGACTGTGCATTAGATGAAACCACTGTTCCAAGTCAACACAGTTATGTGAATACTGGTGGATGGGCTACATGGGCATCCGTTGCAGCAGCAAATGCTCTTCCTGATGGAGAATGGGGTATCCGCTGTACAACAACAGATGCAACAGTACCACCTCCAAACAGCTACAATGTTTATCGTGGTTTAGAAAGCGGAAACTATGATGATACTCCTGTTGGAAACACTCCTGATACACTTTTTACAGATGAAACAGTTGAAGCCGGGAACACATATTATTATGCAGTGAAAGCAGTATATGACGCAGGTGAAAGCCAATTCTCAAACGAAGCGTCTGCTTTTGTTGAGGTTGCATCTGCCGTAGAATATGCGTATGATGACGGTACTGGGGAAATGGGTTACCGCGCTGGTGCTCCAGCAAACTGTCTTGCAGTGAGAATCACTCCCGATCAGTATCCTGTTAAGCTTATCAGGATCAAATACTATCTTACTGAAGTAAATCAACAGATGATCGTATATGCATGGGATGATGACGGTGCAGACGGAAAACCAGGAACTCAGCTTATCGATCCGATTTATATGATCCCTACAGCTAACCTTGTTGCCAATGACTGGAATGTTATCTCTTTACCGGATGATTCCAGATACAACATTATCATTGAGAGTGGAAATTTCTATGTTGGCTGGTTCGAAGCTTCAAACAGCAGCTTGATCGGTGTTGACACCGATGGACCTGTCTATAACAGAAGCTGGCAATATACCGGTGGTACTTGGTTCGATTACAACATGGGTATCCCTCAAAATATGATGATTCGTGCAGTAGTCGATACTGTTGTCGTCTACGGTACTGATGATGAACCCGTTGTCGGAACCTATCTGCTTCAGAATTATCCAAATCCTGTAAAGGGTTCAACCCAGATCCAATATGGAATTCAGAATCATAATGGACCTGTCGAGATCAATATTTACAATATACTCGGTCAAAAAGTTGATTCCATTCAGGGTGAAGAAGGTGTCGCAACATGGAATCCTGGCGAGCTTCCAAGCGGAATTTATTTCTATAAGCTTGAAACAGCCAATTTCACTCAGGCACGTAAGTTGTTACTTATTAAATAATAACCCTGTAACGGATATAATAAAGTCCCAATCGTTCATTCGGTTGGGACTTTTTTTTATCAAGACTTGATTTAAGAATCCGTTAGCGGAGACTTGACTTAAGGATTGGTGGATATGTCTCGTTTTTCGTTACAAGAACCCCGATAAGACTCAGTTGCAAGCACACTTTCATTTCGTCGTAGCAAGTTGAAATAATACACAAAAAAAATATTCTTAATTCTTTCCTTTGCGTCTCTGCGTTTCTTCACCTTTGCGCCTTTGCGTGAATCTTTTATTAGTCGTTCTTAACTCAACCGCCTTCGGGTTCAGGTTCAACGAATATTCGATGAAGGTTTGCAATCAGCTTTGAGGGAGTGATCGATGCCTCTTCATATTCTTCCAGCAGAATATCAGCAACCTCACCATGTATGAATGCACCCACGCGAGCAGCATCGTAGGGAGAAAATCTCTGCCCGAGCAAAGATACAATAATACCGGTGAGTACATCACCGCTTCCTCCGGTTGACATGCCCGGATTACCGGTAACATTGAAAGTTGTATTTCCTTCAGGATCAGCAATTATTGAAGTGCTTCCCTTAAGAAGAAGAGTGAGTTTGTGATCATGTGTGAACTCTTTCACCTGTGCCAGCATATCGTTCTTTATCTCTTCAATAGTATGACCGCACAAACGGGAAAATTCCATTATATGCGGGGTGAAAATATAGGGCTTTCCAGCAAGCTGCTTTAAGGCGAGTTTATCTTTCTCAAAGGCATTGATCGCATCAGCATCGATTATTGCCGGTATATTGTTCCTTGCAAGGAATTCGCGGACAAATTCAGCAGTCTCTTCATTTCTGGAAATGCCCGGTCCGATTGCTACCGCATCACAGAATTCGACAAAATCCAGAACCTCATCAAGCGCATCGAGAGAAAATGTTTGC
>Ga0222702_1000196_pt1 | contig 17291 bp, 23 predicted proteins | sample AntAcemetage1504_FD_181152 | JGI IMG/M metagenome (GOLD analysis project Ga0222702, IMG submission 181152) | Saline water microbial communities from Ace Lake, Antarctica - #1504 | ecosystem: Environmental > Aquatic > Non-marine Saline and Alkaline > Saline | place: Antarctica: Ace Lake...
GGTATGACTAATTCATATAAGATAGCTATTGAAGAAAAAGCGAATATGGTAAGAATAGGTACCCTAATATTCGGAAAGAGAAATTATAAAAATTAATTAATAAAAAGAAATCAAGGACAATAGTAATTCATAGAGAATTACTATTGTCCCTTTATTTTATTTAAAAAAAGTAGGAGGAAAAAATGACAGAAAATACTAATAGTAATATACAAAACCCTGAACAGGCTAGAGAAGAAAAAATGGCAGCCGGTAAAAAACTTGATGGACAACTTAAGCAAAATATGTCTAAAATAAAACATAAAATTTTAGTACTTTCCAATAAGGGGGGAGTAGGAAAAAGTTCAGTAGCTGTTAATTTAGCTTGCTCTTTAAGTGAAAAAGGATTTAAAGTAGGAATATTGGATGCTGACTTACACGGACCATCGGTGGCTATAATGTTAGGATTTGAAGGAAAGAAATTGCAGGGAAGTTCGGAAGGAATAATTCCTATGAACGTTTCTTCTAATTTGGTAGCTGTTTCCATGGCTTCTTTGATTGAAACTTCTGATGCTCCTCTTATTTGGAGAGGACCTTTAAAGATGATGGCTTTAAAACAGTTTTTAGGAGAAGTACAATGGGGCAATTTAGATTTTCTTATAATTGATTCACCACCAGGAACCGGGGACGAACCTTTATCGATTTGTCAACTTATTCCCGAGCTGGAAGGAGGGGTTATTGTCACCACTCCACAGAAGGTTGCCTTATTAGATTCTCGAAAGTGTGTAAACTTTTTAAAAAATCTTAAGATACCTGTTTTGGGCATTATAGAAAATATGAGTGGATTAAAATGTCCTCATTGTGGTAAAAATATTGATTTATTTAAATCCGGAGGAGGGGAAAAAGCAGCAGAAGAATTTAAACTACCCTTCTTGGGCAAAATTCCCATAGATTTAAATATGGTGAACTCTGCAGATGAAGGGAAACCATATATCTCTCAATATAAAAATTCAAAAACTGCGCAAATTCTTAATAAAATAGTAGAATTAATTCTTGCTAAGATGAAATAGTAAAATTATTTAACACTATCATAGTATGTTATATTATTTCTATTACACTATAGTTTGTTGTGGTAAAAATGCAGCGCTGAATAGGCGAAAGGAGTGGAAACAAATAAGTGAAAATTACCATTATTTATGACAATGAAATTGTTAAAGACATTAAAGGGCTAAAAGCAGGATGGGGATTTTCCTGTTTTATTCAAACTAAAGAGAAAAATATTCTATTTGATACCGGTTGGGATGGTGATATACTTATTTCTAACATGAAATTATTAGGTATAAATCCTCAAGATATAGATTTAGTAGTTATCTCACATAGTCATTGGGACCATTCTGGTGGTCTTGCTCGATTATTACATTTAAATAATAAGTTAGCGGTTTATGTTCCAAAATCTTTTTCTAAACATTTAAAGGAAGAGATTAAAAAGAGAGCAAATACTTTTTATGAAGTCCAAAAATTAACAGAGATTTATGCGGGGATCTATACTACTGGTGAAATTGAAGGATCTATTATTTCAAATAAAACAAAAACGTTAATTAAAGAGCAATCATTAATTATCTCAACAGTTAAAGGTCTTGTAGTTGTTGCCGGTTGTGCCCATTCGGGGGTAGACAAGATATTAAACTCAGCAAATAAATTAGGGAAAGTATATGCTTTAATAGGAGGATTTCACGATTTTGAGGAATATAACTTGCTAAAAGATATATCTCTGATCGTACCTACCCATTGTACTGCCAACAAAAAAAAGATAATGAGTTTGTTCCCCAAAAATTGCCTTGAAGGCGGAGTTGGTTACCAACTTACTATATAGAGGATTTTAGGAACATGAATTCAAAAAACATCTGTAAATGGTATAATGTTTGCCCTATGAAAAGATATTTCGAAGAGGGAAAATTAGATATAAAATGGATTGATGGTTATTGTAAAGGAAATTACCATCGCTGTGTAAGAAAAAAAATGGAAGAGGAAGGCCAATATCATCCCGATAATATGCTTCCTGATGGGACTATTAATGAAAAATTATAGATATAGAAGTAAGGGGATATATTATGTACTACACATATGCAATAACCGGATTAATATTATTAATTTCTTTTTTTATAAACAAACAGAAAACAATTAAAGCGATTAAGATTTCTTTTATAAAAATTAAAAAAATTGTTCCCACTTTCATAAGTATGCTTATTTTTGTATCCATTATTCTTTTTCTTTTTCCCGATGAGGTAATTTCAAATTTTCTGAACAACAGCAGCAAGTTCCTCAGCGTTTTATTAGCTTCCCTTATTGGTTCAATAACTTTAATGCCCGGTTTTGCGGCTTTCCCTTTATCCGGTATTTTACTAACTAAAGGAGTACCTTATATGGTTCTATCAGCCTTTACCACAACTTTGATGATGGTTGGTATAATAACCTTTCCGCTAGAAAAAGAATATTTTGGAGTAAAGGTAACTCTAATAAGAAATACAATCAGTTTTTTTATAGCTCTTATTGTAGCTGTAATAACCGGTATTTTCTTTGGAGAGGTTTTTCAATGAAAAGAAATTTTAAAATAAGAATAGCTTATATATCAACTTATCTCCTTTTCTTAATTGTATCCTTTATATTGGGGTATAATCCAGGGAAAGAAATTGCTTTTAATTTTATTTCTTTTTTAGTATATATGCTTAAGATACTGCCTTGTGCATTTATATTAATAGGCCTATTTGAAGTATGGGTAAAGAGAGAAGTAATTGAAAAACATTTAGGCGAAGAATCTGGTATTAGGGGATATGTATGGGTTATACTTCTTGCGGGAACTATTGCCGGAGGCTTGTTGGTTGCTTTTCCCATTGCATATTCTTTATATAACAAAGGAGCAAAACTTAGCATTGTTTTTACCTATATAGGAGCTGCAGCAATTTGCAGAGTCCCTATGACTATATATGAAGCATCATTTATGGGAGTAAAATTTACTATGATAAGATTATTAATTTCTTTGCCTTTAGTAATTATAACTTCAATATTATTAGGAGATTATTTAAATAAGAGAAATTATAAGATGGCAGAAGGTAAGTAAATTAATATTTTATAATTGTAATCTTACATATAGTAAAATTATAACTAAATAATAAAAGTAAAACGCAAAAAAGATTAAAGGAGGAGTATGAAAGAAATTAATAAAGTAGAGATTCCTTTAAATGATTCACCAATTGCCTCGCCAGGTGTTCCAGTTTATCTGATTTCAACAATGAGTAAAAGCGGAGTAAGAAATATTGCCCCTTATGGAATGGTGATGCCAGTCTCTTATAATCCTCTAATTTATGCGATTGGTTCAGATAAAGATAGAGATACTTACCGAAATATCGTGGAGACAGAAGAATTCGTTTTAAATGTTCCTTCCACTTCTATGTTAAAAAAAGTAAATCTTACCGGAATAAAATTTCCCGCCGAAATAGATGAATTTAAAAAAGCAAAGTTTACCTCAATCCCATCTTCAAAAGTAAATCCGCCTTTGATTGCAGAGTGCAGGTCTCATTTTGAGTGTAAATTATTGAACATTTACGAAATAACTAAGACCAGAGTTATAATAGTTGGAGAAGTAGTAGCGATATCAATAGACCGAGAACTTTTTTTGAAAGATTTTGCTAAACAAAAAGGACAATTAAATCCTTTGTTTTATGTTCATGGCTCTTATTTTGGGTTAGGAAGGTATGTAGGAAAAAGGTAATAAATTTGTTAGGAGTATATAGGTTAGATGAAAACTTATTTAGATTGCATTCCCTGTTTTTACAGGCAGGCTTTAGATGCTGCTCGAATTGCGGGAGCAGATGAGATCATACAAAAAAAGATTATTGATGAACTTTCTCAGTTAATTCCAAATTTTTCTTTAGAAACAGCCCCACCAGAGATGGGAAGAGCAATATATAGTTTAGTTGGGAAAATATCCGGTGTAAAAGACCCTTTTAAAGAGATTAAAGGAAATAGTAATAAATTTGCTTTAAAACTTTATCCTGAATTAAAAAAAGAAATAAGCAATTCAGAAGATAGACTTTTAGCTGCTGTAAAATTATCTATCATCGGTAATATTATCGATTATGGTGCGAAAAATTCCTTGAATGTGGCGGAAGAGATAGATTCTCTTTTTCAAGGGAATTTTACAATTAATAATGAAAGTAGTTCAACTACCTTTAAATATAATCAATTTAAAGAAAGCTTGAATAAGGTTAATAACATAATTTACCTGGCTGATAATGCCGGAGAGGTAGTTTTTGATAGATTACTAATAGAAGAATTAGTAGAAGATTTGGGTAAGGAAGTAATTTATGTAGTAAAGGGTAAGCCTATTATTAATGATGCTTTAATAGAAGATGCTTTATTTTGCGGGATAAACAAAGTGGCTAAAATTACTTCCAGCGGTTCAGATGCGCCGGGTACACTGCTTAAATATTGTTCACCAGAATTTATTAGATTATACCAAAATGCAGAATTAATTATCAGTAAAGGACAGGGAAATTACGAGGCTCTTTCAGAAGAAGATAAATCTATATTTTTTCTATTTAGAGCAAAGTGTCCGGTAATAGCTGAGGATGTTGGTTGCGATGTAGGGGATATGGTTTTGGTAGGTAGGTGAAAACAATTTATAAATATTATTAAAAAATTAGAAGCCACCTACGTATTAGTAATAAAAATATCTGAAGATTTTGATACCATTGTCGGTAAATTGGGGAAGGTATTTTTTAAAAAAGGTGATTATATTTATGTTGGTTCCGCCAAAGGTTGCTTAGAGGCCAGACTGAAAAGACACCTAAAGAAAGATAAGAAAATTTATTGGCATATAGATTATCTTTTAAAAAATAAAAGAACTCAAATATCACAAATTTGGGTGGTTCTAAAATCAATTGAATGCGAAACAGCTGAGGTATTTTATAGAAATTCGTTTACCGAGACAATTAGAAAAGGATTTGGCTCTTCGGATTGTAAATGTGAAACTCATCTTTTTTACATAAAAAATAAAGAGAAAATAAAAAAAGTATTAAAAGAAAAGGGCTTTTCAAAAAGAATAGAATCCGAGAGTTATGATAATAATTAGGAGAGAAAAAATATTTTATAAAGATTCCCTATTATTTTATTTAAAAAATGTATTGTTTTAGTGTAAACTTTAGTGGGGTAGTTAGAGGAAGATTAGAGAAAAAAAAGAAAATGTACTTAGAAACTTGACAAGTAAAAATTAGTATTGTATATTGATATTGAGACTTAATTGCAATAAGAAGTGAGGAGATTTGATTGATTACTGCAGAAAAAAAATTCGAAGAATTTCTAAAATCAAAAGAGTTAAAATATACTTCCGAAAGAAAACTTATTTTAAAAGCAGTATTTTTATTCCATAAACACTTTAATGTAGAGGAACTTTTTGAAAAATTGCGTGAACAGGGAAATCATATATCCCGAGCTACTATATATAGGGCTATCCCCCCATTGCTACAAAGTGGGCTGATTGCCGAAGCCCTTCACTGTCAAGATAAAACAAGTTATGAAAATATTTTTAATGAGAAACATCATGATCATCTCATTTGTATTAACTGTGGAAAAATTATCGAGTTTTATAATGAAAAAATAGAAAAATTACAGGAAGAAGTTTGTAGACAGTATAATTTTGTACCTATAGAACACCACTTAGGAATAAAAGGGTATTGCGAAGATTGTTATAAAAAAATGAAAAAAGAGGGAAAATAAATTTTTTTAAGTTATTATTGAGAATGAGTCTCATTATTGATTATTAAATAAAATGGAGGTAAAAATTTGAATCCTAAATTTCTTTATGAATTACAACCAGGAGATTGGGCAAGAATTATTAATATTGAAGGAGGACGGGGCTTTAGACAGAGGTTATATTTAAGGGGAATAAAAGAAGGGGATAATGTTCGTATGGTATCCTCAATGCAAGGTCCGGTGGTGGTAGAAGTGAATAGAGGCATAATTGCGTTGGGTAGAGGTATGGCCCGAAAAATTAGAATAATAAAAGGAAGGTGAAGACATGGAAAAGAAACTATCTGAAATGAATTATGAAGAAGAAGGCAGGGTGAAAAGTATTGAACAGGATTTGAAGAATAAGGTAGCTGGAATGGGAATAAGAGTTGGTAAGAATCTTAAAATGATTACCAAACATCCTCTGAAAGGTCCAGTAGTAATAGAGGTCGATGCAGCTCATACCTCCTTGGCATTAAGCATAGCTAATAAAATTGTCGTGGAGGTGAAAAAATGAAAAAAATATTATTAATGGGAAATCCCAATGTTGGCAAAAGTGTATTTTTTAATCGACTAACTGGAGCAAATGTTATTGAATCCAATTATCCTGGTACTACCGTTGATTATACTAAAGGGTATATAAGAAAATTTGATGAAGATTTTGAGATTATTGATGTGCCTGGTACATTTTCTTTGGAACCAAAAGACAAAGCTGAAGAAGTAGCTGTAAAGATGTTAGAAGAAGAAAAAGGGGCTTTAGTAATTTGTGTAATTGATGCTTCTAAGATAGAGCGAGGACTTTATCTTGCATTAGAAATAATAGAGAGAGGTTATCCAGTTGTATTGGCACTTAATATGTGGGATGTTGCTGAAGATAAAAAAATACAGATTAATATAGAGAAATTAAAAAGCATTCTTAATATTCCGGTAATACCAACAATTGCTATAAGTGGTAAGGGGTTTAAAGAAGTAATGTTAAGTATAAAAAAAGCAGCCTTAGTTGAAGTAAATGAAATTATGGAAAAGGTAGGTGAGATAAAATGAGATTAACTGCTGATGAACGGTGGAATTTAATTGAAGAAATATCTAATAAAGTGCTAACTTTTGGTAAATTTAAACATACTTTAAAAGACGCATTGGGAGAACTGACCGTTAAGCCTTTAACCGGTATTCCCATTGCTATAGCTGTATTATATGGTTTTTGGAGTGTATTTTCCTCTTTTGCCGGAACACTATGTACTGATGGATTTTTTGTCAAATTGTTTGATGGACATTTTTTACCCTGGATACAGTCAATTTTTCCCGGTAAAGGTGGATGGATTTACTATATCTTTGTAGGAGACCCAGTAGCAGATAATTGCTTTGAAGCTTTTGGAGTTCTAACTTCCGGATTGTTTGTAGCTATAGGAGTTGTTCTGCCGGCAATATTTATATTTTATTTGATGATGGCGTTGTTAGAAGATGTGGGCTATATGCCTCGACTGGCTGTACTTGTAGATACTATATTTCATAGAATCGGTTTGCATGGGTATGCTATTATTCCTTCCATTCTTGCCTTAGGTTGCAATGTACCTGCAGTAACGGCAACTCGAATTTTAGAAACAAAAAAACAACGTTTTATAATGATGACCTTGTTGGCAATATTTATTCCTTGTGGTGCTCAACTGGGAATTATGCAAGAAGTGATTCCTGAGAGTATAGGTATAGTTTTGCTATACTTAATTTTCGGATATTTCCTTTTTGGTTTTATCTTAAATAAACTTGTTCCGGGTAAATCCCCTGAAATTCTAATTGATGTCCCTCCTTATCAAAAACCCTTATGGAATAATATATCAAGAAAACTACGGATGAGATTAGGAGGCTTTTTAAAAATTGCAGTTCCCTTTGTGTTATTTGGTTGTGCAATAGTAAACATTCTATATCTTACCGGAACTATAGATTGGTTGGCAAAAACACTAACACCACTACTTACTGGTTGGTTTGGAGTTCCTGGTGAAACAGTAGGACCTTTAGTTGCTGCATTTTTAAGAAAAGACCTTGCGGTTGCCCAACTTAGTGTAATTGAAATGAGTAGGTATCAAATGATAACTTCTGTTGTGCTTGTTTCCATATATTTTCCCTGTGTAGCAACGTTTGTAATGTTGCTCAAAGAAGGATGGAAAAACCTTCTGGGGAGTTTAGCGGTTTTAATAACAGTAATATTTTTTTATGGTGGCTTAATAAATGTAATTTGGAAATTATTGGGGGTACAATAAAATGAATGAAAAAATTGGAAGAGTATATTTTGGAATTTTAGGAATTATTACTTTAATTTTTGGGATTAGTGATTTAATAGTAACAATAGGCGGTAATAATTTTTCTTGGAGTATTCTTGAGATCTCCAGTGACATGTTTAGAGGGGGATGGGGAGGACTTATTGTAATATCTGCCGGACTCTTTTATTTGTCCAGCCTTAAGAATTTTTTAGAGATTCACCAACTTTCCAGGGCATTAATGGCAAGTATGTTGATATGGATACTGGCAGGAACTGATATATTTGTAAAAATTACAGAGTCAATCCCTGGTGGAGAAGAGGGTCCTTGGTTCAATTCCTTAGAGGGATTTTTAGGTACCTATGCACCTCCTTATCCACCGGTGATATTTCTGTTACCATTTTCTTTAATAATATTATTTTTCTTAAGTAAAAGAAAAAAGGCTTAATCTTTTTAATAAAGATCTTATTCTTTTGAGGCTTGACTTATAATGGTTTTGAAATAATAATAAAGAAAGTAAAAAAATTAGCTCCTTATTAGAAATCTATTAAAGGGGAAATCCGATAAATATATTGGAAATAGATCAAGTTTTAAGAATATGAGAAAGAGAAAGATTAGGAAAAGATAACACAAGTAGCAGTAGGAATTAGTAAATTTGTAAAGGATAATTTTTGAGGAGAGTAAGTTAAAAAATAAAAGAATAAAATCTAAGAACAAAAATACTAATTAAGGAGGTACTTTAATGATTAATAGACCAAAACTTAAACAGATAAGGCATCTGGGAAGAGGAGTGACTGAAAAGTTGAGTAGAATGCTTTACGAGCATGGACCAGGTAATGGTACATTTCTGGGACTTCCCTTTGATCAATTGGTTGAACATGGACCAGGTCATGAATGGAAGTGGGAAAGAGCAGCTAAACCAAGCTCAGTGATAGAATTGGCTAATCGAGCTGATTTTTCAGCCCTGGTATTATCTGTAGGTCAAGCTCAGAAGTATCAACATGATATTAATCCTTCTGTTCCTTTGGTGGTAAAACTGGATGGCCATTTCTATACCGGAGAAGCAAATGCAGAAAATTATCCTCGTCCCACCATGTTTGGTTCAGTAGAGGATGCTCTGGAAGTGGGAGCAGCAGCAGTGGGTTTATCTTTTTATCTGGGTTCTCGACAGACTGGTGAAGATGTAGAGAGAATAGGGAAAATAAGAGAGGAAGCTCACCATAGTGGATTACCTTTAGTTTTATGGAGTTATCCTAGAGGGCTAGTACCTGATCCTACTAAAAAGGATAGTTTATTGTGGTGTCACTATGCAGTTTCTGCTGCTGAATCTTTAGGAGCAGACATAGTAAAAACAAAGTTCCCATCGGTGGTAGAACCCAAGAAAAGAGAGAAATACGAAGAGTTTATAAAAGAGGAATACTCTGCCAAGATACCTGAAGCAGTAAAGTATATAGAACTTGAGCCAGACAGGGGAAAACTGATGGATTATGAAAAAGAGATGGAAGAAGAACAAAAAAAACCGAATTATGATTCTCTTTTGACTAAAGAGCAACATATTGAGAGAGCTAAGATTGTAGTGGGGGCTGGAACCAGGACTTTTGTGATTTTCTCTGGGGGACCAAAAATAACTGGAGAGGCAAAAATTGCTTTGGAGAATTCAACCGAGATAATAATGGAAGCTGGCGGTGAAGGAAGAATCATTGGAAGAAATTTGTGGGGAATTCCTACTGAAACTGGCCTTGAATATGCAGACGCAGTGAAAGAAGTTATGCAGAATGAGAAGTATAGAAGATAGTTTTCTATAAGAATCAAAGGAGGTGGAGTTACCAGGCGACGTCTCCAAGTAAACTAAAAAAAGTTTATAACAAGCGGTCTGATTTTTGACCGCTTGTTATATTAAACTTGTTTTCATTTCAAGTAGTGATAAACTAAATAAGAGAACTTTTAAAAAAGGTTAGAAATGAAAAATAATATAAAAAATTATACAGAAGAAAGATGTAAAGAGATTTTAAAAAGAGTCGGTATTGAAAAAGGTCAGACTGTTCTGGATTTTGGATGTGGTGGAGGAAATTATACTATTCCTGCAGCAAAGATAATCGGAAATGAAGGAAAAATCTATGCTGTAGATGAAGATGGGTATAAATTAAAGGACTTACAAGAGAAAGTTAAATCAGCTAATCTCCAAAATATAAAAACAATAAGAACCTCTGGGGAGCTAAACTTTGGATTTGAAAATGCTACTTTTGATGTAGTCTTGCTCTATGATATTTTCTGGTATTTCTCACTGCAAAGTCCTAAATTGTTAGAACTGTTGAAGGAAGTTTATAGAGTTCTAAAATCTGATGGCTTAATTTCGGTCTATCCTGAACATATTGAAACCGAAGAGCTTAAGCAAAAGATAGAGAAATCTGGTTTTTATCTAATAAATAGACTTAGAGGAAAAATTATCCATGAGGGTAAACCTGAGCAAAGTCAAATATTAAATTTTAGAAAGGAGTAGAAATGATTAAAGTCGAGAAGAAGAATCAACAAGAATTCACAGTAAAAGTGGAAGAGAAAGAATATAATGTAGGTTTAGATGATGAGTATTGGCAAGATTTAACTGAAGGTAAAATAACAAAAGAAGAATTAATCAAAAAGTCCTTTGAGTTTTTGTTAGAGAGAGAAGCAAAAGAATCTATTCTTCCAAGATTTAATTTAAGAATCATCAACCAATATTTTCCAGAATTTAAGGAAGAAATAAGGAAACAATAATATAGAAAGGAACTAAAAATTATGGGTATTATACTTCCAAAACAAGTAGGGACTGAGGAAGGTAGATTACTTTTTCAGAAATCAGAAAAAGTAGAGGATTTTGATCAAGGAAGAGAAATAGTAGATTCATTAAAGAAAACCTTAGAGCATTATGGAGGAGTTGGATTGGCTGCTCCTCAAATAGGAATTTCTCGGAGAGTATTTGTTGTGAATATCATGCCAACCAAAGATTATCCCCAGTTACCTAAGATCGGATTCTGTGCTTACTTAAACCCAGAAATTATAGTTGTATCTTCAGAAGTTAATAGTGATTTGGAAGGATGTTTAAGTATATTTTATGCTACTCTTTATGGACGGGTGGAGAGATCGAGTTGGGCTAGGCTGAAATATCGAGATATTAAAGGGAAAGAGCAGATAGAAGAAATTAATCATCCCTTTCATACCAGAGTAGTTTTACATGAGAATGACCATTTAGATGGTAAGGTATTTTTGCAGCGAATGAAAGAAGAAGATTTTCCAAAATTATATTGGGAAGAGAATTTGGATATCAGAAAAAGAAGTTCAGAGTGAATAGCTGTTTTAAAATTAATTGGATTTAAAAGAGTTTCAAAAAAAGGTCTATACTTACCGGACTTATTCTCGCTGGCTGGAAGAAAAAGGGCAAAGGTATGTGAAAATAAATGCGGAAAAGAAGGGTAAGAAAGCGGATACGTTTGATTTTTTGTGATTTGCTTACTTTAGTGATAAAACACAAAAAGGCAATTTCAAAGTAGGTAGAAAGACCAGAAGAAAGAAGTTTAATACAAGCTTAAAGAAAATGAATGGCTGGCTAAAATCGGTAAGAAATACAGTTAAAACCAAAGAATGGTGGAAGATAGTATCGGCCAAATTAAGAGGACATTTTGAATATCTTACTAAGTTATTGAGATAATGCACAAAGATTTTGACGGTGTTTGTGGTTATGTGGCTTCCTTTGGAAGTTTTACTCTTCGGGTCATATAACAGTGGATAAAAGGAAAATTAAAGATTTTCCAAATTTGGCTATCGGCAAGTTTTCTTTTATCCGCAAAAGGTTATATAATAAAAAGGAAGTACGATTATGAAAGTTATTATTATTTACGATATCAATGCTTTTAGAGAAAATCTTCAGTCTAATTGGTGATTTTATGTTTTGGTAGAGGCTAAAAATACTCCCAAAATTTTGTTTAATACTTGAACTGATTGGAAAAATTTGCTCAGTAATATGGAAAAGCTAAATATAGATCCAATTACGATTGATAAAGTTTTTATTTCACATGCTCATTTTGATCATACCTGAGAACACAAGTTTTACTTGAGAAGGTTCAGGAAATATCATAAGGGAGAGAACTGAGATGCGTATCACGAAAGAGTCTATGCTATACGAAAAATTGCCAGAGGGCAAGGTGCGCTGCAACCTTTGTGCTCATCGTTGCGTTATCGCTGATGGCAAGAAGGGTATATGTCAGGTTCGGGAAAACCGGGGCGGAACTCTCTATACGTTGGTTTATGGGCATACTATCATCCAGCACGCGGACCCAGTGGAGAAGAAACCACTGTTTCATTTTCACCCCGGCTCAACCGCCTACTCCATAGCCACTCCAGGATGTAACTTCCGTTGCCGTTGGTGTCAGAATTGGGATATCTCCCAAATGGTCCATGATAGGCATTTCATTATGGGGGAGGAGGCAAGTCTTGAACAGGTTGTTGCTGCAGCTCAAAAGGCTGACTGTCGTAGCATTGCCTACACCTATACCGAGCCGACCATCTTCTTTGAGTATGCCTATGATACGGCTCGCCTGGCCCACGAGGCAGGGTTGGCCAACCTATATATCACCAACGGTTACATGACCGAGGAGATGCTGGAGACCTTTCAGCCTTATCTGGACGCAGCCAATGTGGATCTTAAAGCCTTTCGCGACAAGACTTACCGAAAGTATGTCGGGGCGCGGCTGCAGCCAGTGTTGGACACAATGAAATTGATGAAGCGGCTGGGCATCTGGCTGGAGGTGACCACTCTGGTCATTCCCGGCATCAACGATGATGAAGGAGAGCTGAAGGACGTAGTGGATTTCGTGGCTAACGAGTTGGGGGTGGATACTCCCTGGCACATAAGTCGTTTCTTCCCGGCTTACAAGATGACCGATGTGTCCCCCACGCCTGTTGAGACACTTAACCGAGCTCGGGAAATCGGACTGGAAGCGGGATTGCGGTATGTTTATGTAGGTAACGTGCCTGGTGAGGCCAATACAGTATGTCACAAGTGCGGGCAGATACTGATTCGACGCCTTGGCTACCGGATTTTGGAGAACCACGTCCAACCGAATGGTCGCTGCCCCAACTGTGGTATGCCGGTGGCTGGCGTGGGGATGGGATAAGATAGACGGAGATAGATAACTCGATTCGATTGTTTCGCATCCTTGAAAGATATGGAAGTAATATGACTAAAAAATCTAATATTTTAAAAATAGTAAAGGAAGATATTTTAAGAATATTAGGGGAAAGAAAAGGAAAGGTTTCATTGGATATCATCAAAGAGGAAATTAAAGTTTCTTTTTCCTTTATCTATGATGCGATTGAAGAACTTAAAAGAGAAGGATTAATTAAATCTCAGCAGAGTTTTTTTAGATTGACAGAAAAAGGCCAAGAAAATGCAAAAGATATACTAAAAAAACATCTTATTTTTGAAAATTATTTTAAAAAAAGTAGAACCGAAAATGAGGCACATAAGATAGCTAATATTCTTGAGCATTACGTTTCTAAGGAAGTTCTTAATAATATTAAAAAATTATCTACACTTAAAGAGAAAGGTACTTATTTAACAAAATTTAAGTTACATGAAAGAGGATTAATTACTAATATTGAAATTTTAGATGAGGAACTATTTGAAAGATTGGTTAGTATGGGTATATTCCCAGGGGAAAAAATAATAGTAACAAATGAGTTATCTAATGTTATTGTTGTTAAAATAAAAAATAAAAAACTTGCCTTAGATAAAAATATAGCCAAAGAAATTAAGGTAATATAAAATGAAAAGAAATTTATTAGAGATTAAGGATTTATGAGTAAAGCTAAGGTAGAGAATAAAATAATTCTTAAAGGGCTAAATCTATCTATAGCTGAAGGAAAGTCTCACGTAATATTTGGCCCAAATGGGAAAGGTAAGTCCACTCTTTTTAGAAGTATAATAGGCTTTCCGTCTTAATAAGATAATAAAAGCAAGAATCCTATTCTATTATTAACATCAAATGAAGATACTACCTAAAGGAATTTTGAATAAAAGGTACAGAATATGAAAAATATTAAGATAATTCTAATTGGTCAGCCAAATGTGGGGAAATCTTCGTTACTTAATGCTCTGGTTGGCCCAAAAGTTACGGTATCTAATTATCCCGGAACGACAGTGGAAGTGGTTAAAGCTAAAAAGAAAATTAATAATATTGAAATTGAGTTTTTAGATACCCCCGGGATATATTCTATTTCAGATAGATCAGAAGAAGAAAAGATTACTGAACAGGTTCTATTTGAGAGAAAAATAGATGCAGCAATAGTAGTTGCTGATGCAACTTCTCTCGAAAGAAGCCTTTATATGTTCTTACAAATATTAGAGGCTCAGATACCTATTGTTTTAGCTATTAATTTTATAGAAGAAGCTCAGAAAAAAGGAATAAAAATTAATGTTGAGAAATTAGAAAAATATCTTAATACACCTGTTCTTTCTATAAATCCTTTGACTAAAATGGGCATAGATAAACTTGTGGATATAATAATGTTAAAGACAGAGAAAATAACAAGGAAAGGTTTTAGAATTAGATATGATGACCATATCGAGGAAGCGATAAATATGATCTCGACTCAAGTTGTAGGAAAATTACCAAAAAGATTTATCGCTTTAAGAGTTTTAGAAGGTGATGAAGATTTTTATAAATATTTAAAAGACAGGAGTGTGATTAAAGAAACCAAGAAAAACTTAAAACAACACCCACAAATTGCCGAGGATATATCTATAACCAGATATGGTACGGCTTCCTTTATAGCTGAAAAGGTTACTCAAATAGTCCATTTAGAAAAAGAAATAAAATTATCAGAGAAAATAGACTGTATTTTATTACATAGAATTTGGGGACTGTTTATTACTGGTTTGTTTTTTCTAACCGTGTTTGGAGTATTATTATATCTTGGTAATTTAACGCAAGGTATCCTTATGAGTTTGGCAGAAAATCTTTTGTTTTTTTTAAATATAGCAAAACACTCTATAGTTAATATGATATTAATTCAAGGACTAAATGGACTTGCCGCTGGTGTTTCTATTGCTTTACCTTATGTGTTTTTATTTTATTTGCTTTTAGGTTTATTAGAAGATATAGGCCTTCTTTCCAGATTTATTGTTAATACAGAAAGGGTTCTTAAAAAAATAGGACTCCCCGGAAAATCATTTATTCCCTTAGCCTTAGGTTTGGGTTGTACTGCTCCAGCAGTTAGAGCTACCAGAGTTTTGTCCTCTAAAAAAGAACAATTTAATACTGCTTCTTTATTTGCTTTTGTCCCTTGTTCAAGTAGAATTGCCATAATTATGGGAGTGGTTGGGTTTTATGGAGGGACAAAATTAGCTTTTTATGTTCTTGCTACTTCTTTAGGGGCAGGTTTAATATGGGCTCTTGGGATAAAAAGAGTTATTCCTATAAAGAATGAACCTTTACTCATAGAACTACCTCCTTATCGAATACCGTTGATTAAAAATATTCTTGCCAAAAGTTGGATTAGAATGAAAGACTTTGTGTATATAGTTATACCTTTGCTATTACTTGGGGGAATGGTTTATGGAATTTTAGATATTTTTGGTCTTAGTAAAATTATAGTGCAGCCGCTCTCACCAATTACTAAACTATTAGGGTTACCAGTAACAACTATTATTCCTTTGGTATTTGGATTTTTACAAAAAGATTTAACCGGAGGAATGTTAATATCAGTTTTGGGTAGTAAAATATCTCTAATTTTAACTCCTCTTCAAATATATACTTTTGGTGTAGCTTCTACCATTGGGATTCCTTGTATAATTGCTTTAGGGATGCTTATTCGCGAATTTGGATTTAAAAAGGCTGTACTTTTGACAGGTGTATCAATAATCTATGGCTGGTTAGTAGCTAGCTTAGTTTGGAGAATAACTTTGATTTTTTAATTTAATATTTAATATTTAATAATAGACAAAATAGTTATATAAAGAATAAGTAAATATATTTGATTATTGCGTTAATATTGCTTAGATCATAGAATAAGCAATAGTGAGGATTGTAGGTAAATGGAACAGATTTTTGGTTTTAGTTGGTCTCACCTACCAGAGCATATAAATCCAGTACTTTATTCTTTTGGTTTAGTGAAAATCCATTGGTATGGATTAATGTATGGTGTAGCTTTTCTTTGCGTTTATTTCTTAGTGATTTATAGAATTAAAACAGAAAACTTAAAATATTCAGAAGACACCATACTTAATTTTATGCTTTATGCTATCTTGGGGGTCTTGGTAGGTGGTAGATTAGGATTTGTTATTTCTTCTGATTTTAGATACTATTTAGCTAATCCATTAAAAATTATTTCTCCCTTTGATTTTTCCAATGGACTTCAATATACTGGTATTTTAGGAATGGCTTATCATGGTGGGCTAATTGCTGTATTATTAATTTATATCATTTTTTGTTATAAGAAAAAAATAAATTATTGGTATTTCGCCGACCTTTTTGTTCCTGCTATTCCCTTAGGTTATACTTTTGGAAGATTGGGTAATTTTATAAATGGCGAACTTTACGGTCGGGTTACTACCTTACCCTGGGGAATGTATTTTCCTTTAGACCCCACCCATCAGTTAAGGCATCCCTCTCAACTTTACGAAGCCTTTTTTGAAGGAATATTTTTATTTTTAATTTTTTTTAGTGTCTTCCTTTGCCCTGTCCTCTATTTCCTCTATGGCCAGGGTTAATGGGTCTATTTGTTCCAAAATTCCTACCTTTTCCAAAGCTACTTCCTATACCACTAATAAGCCCAGGCCTAAATGTTTGTCTTGTACTCGGTTCTTCTAGATTTTTATTTTCTTCAAGAATAATTGCACCTCGTGGACAACTATTTGCTGCTTCAGTAATACAATTAGCGTTCTCGTCTTCTATTATTGCTTTTCTATTTACCATTTTAAATCCTTGAGGACATATATTTACACAAATTCCACAACCGACACATCTATTTTTATCAATTTTTACCATTTTATTTACTCCTCTTTTTTAATATATATTATCTCTTTATCAATTCCTTTTTCTTTTTCAATTTCAGATTTAATTTTATTACTAAGAGGCCTAATCTTATATAATGTTTTCTCAATATTTTTTTCTCTTGAAATAATAGGTACAAATCGTTTTTTTATTCTTATAATATTTGGCCCATATCTAAATGCTGCAAAAACAAAAATATTTTTTAATAATTCAGAAACACTTTTTGCTTTTTTAGTATCACCATGTT
>Ga0222702_1000201_pt1 | contig 17059 bp, 11 predicted proteins | sample AntAcemetage1504_FD_181152 | JGI IMG/M metagenome (GOLD analysis project Ga0222702, IMG submission 181152) | Saline water microbial communities from Ace Lake, Antarctica - #1504 | ecosystem: Environmental > Aquatic > Non-marine Saline and Alkaline > Saline | place: Antarctica: Ace Lake...
CAGCAATTTCACTTTTAATCATGGCCATCACCACCACGGCGATGGAATAGGTGGTGAAGTCGAAGCCTTTTTGGCGTTTGTAAGCCACCACACGATAGTCGATGCACGAAACAAAAACATCACGAACGCGATCTTCCAGATTTTCTGGCCTGACACCTAAATAGGTTTCGTACATACCCGCGAATGACGCTCCTTCCATATCCTCTTCAGGTGAAGACGAACGGACGGAAAACAGCTGATTATCGGGCATCTGAAGCATCTTTAGCTTTTCATTCAAAACCGCCCTTTGGTTAGACGTAAACTGAAGTTTGCCGGCCCTCTGTTGCAGTTTAGCTGTTTTCGCTTTCAACACTTCATCGCTGTCGGTAGATAGTAAACGCAGGGTTTCAATGGATAAAAGTTCTTCAAGCCAATTATCAAAAAAAGTTACACTGATCACCATCCCCGCTGGAACAGGAAATCCTCCGTTGCTCATTTTGATAAGGGAGTAACCTTTGCCACCCACTTGTAATTGTGTGGCATCGCCATCTGAAAAGAGGTAAATTTTTTTGTTCATCCTTATTTGTCCTTTCTGGTTAAAATAATAGTTGATGGTCTCGTAAAAAGTCTCCAAGGCCGTCACTCCCAGCGGGATTGATTTTCCTGGATTCCCGTTTTCACGGGAATGACAATAACGGATGCTTTCTGGCTTTTTATGAGTTCATCATCGTCAGTTCGCCGAAATGTATCTTCTCAATAAATCGGGCTAAATCCTCTGCTGTGCTATTTTTGTGGATTCCCGCGGAGGCGGGAATCTATGTCCGTTACCCCTATTTCTATCACGCACTTCAGATCTCGTCAAATAGTTGAGTGTTTAAGTCGTTATTATTATTCGAATTCACATTATTTACCCGGAAATTGGATACTCGCAGAATTCAGGAATTGGGAAATTGAAATATGATGAAGCCGCTCCGGTTAAATAGACGCAAAAGTAACAAAAAAACGAAATTGGCATATCAATGTCATTAACTTAAGCCCAAACTCCCTCCTTTAGCAAAGGGGGGCCGGGGGGGATTTGTCGTAACGGTTTAAAATCCCCCTTTGCTAAAGGGGGACTTGAAAGAAAAAGCAGTTAAGTTAATGGCATTGATTGACATATAACAAAATTCGTGCCCTTCGTGTGGTAAAATTTCTTGTTTCCAGCCGTGCGGAGTGTACATTCCCCCATCTCTTAAACAGCAATATATGTGCCGAAAACCGTGGAAGGACCTCGGATTGGCGTAACATTTAGTAAATACTGAGAAATAAAATATGTGCAGTCACCCAATTTGCAGGAATCTCAAGAGATTGATGTCGGGTATTTTTACAGATTGTAAAGGGAAGACAGCATGCCTCATCCATCGCATATGATTGTTGCTAAAGGCCGCAGCAATGTGCCAGGGGTACTTCTTGGTTCAACCTCGGAGAAGATGTGCCGACGTTGTCCTGTTCCAGTATTGAGTCTGCGCAGTCCCGGCCACAAAAAGATCTTTGCAGAAAGGTAGTGGAAGGGGGGAGGCGGGTATATCTTAATTCCGTTCTTTCCAATCCTTGAATTCACCGGGGCGAAGCCGGTAACGGGCAAAGTTTCCCTCGTGCAATGCGGCTATTTCTTCCTTGGCGATCTTGAGAAAGTGTTCCCGGTCATTATCCGGCACCAGATCCTTGGCTAAGTGTGAGAGGACTTTTCCTGTGTCAGTAGCATCTCCTCGGCCAACCTGACGGATCGCCTCACCCACGCAATCGATCAAGGCTTTTCGGTAACGCAGCCGGAATGTGTCGGGTTCTCCCAAGGTATGTCGTACTACTTGATAACGTTCGCACGACCGTTCGTAAGTCCATACAAATACGTCCCTCATAAGCTCAATACGGTTCAGTTCGTAAACACCCAACAACCCGTTAATATAAAGGTCTTCGGGTACATCCACGAATGACAGAGGGCACAGGTTGTAGTGAATAAGCGGAATATTCGCCGCCAGTCGTGATACTCTTTTATTGACGTCCTCAAATGGTTGGAGGTAGGGCAGGTGTATTATAATAAAAAATGCCTGCTCGAATGGATCGGATATGGCGGCAACGGTATCCAGGATTTGACGGAAGATTTCATCGATTAGTTGTGGTACTGCCGGCGGTTCGTAGACAGACTTTCCGACACCGACAGGGATAGAACGTAATTTTCCCGATGCTGACGGATCACCCAGCAGGTTATCCGAGAGCAAGGCATGAAGATTGAGAATGGTTTGCCGATCAAACCCTGTTTCATCTACCGCATCTACGAGAAACTCGATAGCTGCTTTGTGATTGAATATCATTTGGGTCTCAAAGGGTGTTTTCCCGTGCGGAACTTCCCCTGATGCGATGAGCCTTTCGGTTTCAAGGAGCGAATAAGTATTTCCTTCCAGACGGCTTGACGCCCAGGAAAGATCAATCAAAAGCCTGTCAAGGATCTGCCGAGCTGTAAAGTACGGCGATTGAAAGACAGACCCTGACTTTCAAGAGCCTTCTCAATTTCCCCAATCCGCCACCCATCAGGCCGGTCGGCAAGCAAGGTTTCAATGGGGTATAGATCTTTTTCTGAGATGTATTTTGGCATTTTTTTGTCATAAAACAAGTTTTACGCGCCAAAATAATCGTTTATTTGTCGCAAGTCAAGCTTTTATGACACATTAACTGTCGTGATAAGGTGGAACAGGGGGACGAAAGGGCATGGGTGCTACATATTTGTAAAGGACTATGAAAAAAGGAAATTGGGCAATTCCTGCCAGAATATTCAATCCAACAATGATCCCGGCAAACGCAGCGGGTCTGGCTGGAAGCCAGCAAAAAGAGGAAAAACTGCCTCTATCTCTTCTGTCTGCCAGGCCCCCTGAATAAGACCTTTGAGCAGGTCGAGCCCCAGTTATACGAGATCGGATTTACATCCGTACCACGGAATCTGAGAGAGTTTTTCAAGGCCGTTTCGCTATTTCTTTCAAAAGGAAAGGCTTTGACTATCTTTTTTGATGAGGTTCAAAACCTGTTTCAGGAAGAAACCGGCGAACTGGCCCTGTTCCAGCATTACGTGGATGATTTCAAAAGGAAACAATACCGATGCCTGATTGTTTTTTGCGGATCTGTTCGCACATTGCTCCACAAGATCCTGTTTGATGAGCATTCACCGTTATACGGTAGGATCGATCAAAAAACCACCTGGAGCCCCTTGGGTTTTATGTGCTTAGGGATCTCTTTGTTGATCATGCAATTCATAAACCGGAACAGTGGCTCCGGCTCTTCAGTATGTTCGGCACAAACCCCCGTTTTTATGAAATTCTCATACAATTTAAGCTCCTTAAAGCAACCACGGAGGAAATACTTGAGAAAAGCTGGCTTGGTCTTATCGGTCTGTTCAGCGATGAATTGAACAAGATGTTGCTGCCGGAATTGAAAAAATTGTCCCATGTCTATACCGGGATTCTATCAGCCATGGCAAAGTTTATTCAGGGTGCCAATGAAATTGCTAATCAGGCAGGTATCAATACCACATCTCTCGGGAACTACCTTCCTTTTTTGATCAAGGATTTGGATCTTGTGTATAAAGAAATACCGGTGACCGAAAAACCAAATTCGAAAAACTCACGCTATGTCCTCAAGGACCCTTTTATCTATTTCTGGTACCGCTATATAGAGAGAAACAAGGCTCTTCTGGAGTTGGGACAGACCGGGAGAGTTGTCCGAAAGATAATGGAAGATCTGCCCAACCTGGAAGGGAGAGTCCTGGAGATGGTTTTTCGAGAAAAAATTCTTGCAAAACCTCCAATGGAGTTTGACGTGGCCGGTTCTGTATTCAAAAACAGGGAAGGTATCGAGATAGATTTCTTGTTGGCCGCTGAAAAGGAGAATCGTATTTATGCATATGAGTTCAAAAGAGGGGATATTGACAGGAGGAAAGAGTTAAACAGGCTGATAAGTAAGGCAGCTCGTCTGAAGTTCAAATCTATACGTATGCATAACCCGGAAATTTCGGGAAAGGTTCTCACAACGAAGGATATATAACGTAACCGTTCAGTGAACATTGAAATTAGAAACAGGATTACATATTTCCTTTGATGTTTAAGGGGAAACCCCTTATGATGTGATTTTGTGTGCTTACTCCAGTAAAGGAGGGTGGGTAGCCTTTTGTCTTTCCTTTTTATAGGCACTACAGGAGATCATGCAGGCCATAGATTTTTCACCTGGGCCATAGCCCGTAGGCTCGTGGAAAAAGGGTTCAGTGTGGGGTTTTTGAAACCCTTTGGAACCCATCCAGTCAAGTTGGATCGGTTTTGGATGGACCAGGATGCCGTCCTGTTTATTCCATTCTTTCTGACAGTTCTCTCCTCAGAGACAGTATCAAAGGGATTATTCTCGACCGAATGCCCCAGGTAAAACTCCAGGAGATTAAAGATCGTACAATCCCATGGTAACGTTCAAAAGTGTGTACATGGTTTCAATCAGTTAGCGGAAAATTAAAGGGGTCACCTGGTTACTCCCCATACTGTATGAAACTGCAAAATGAACCGGTGAGGCAGTATGGACCTTCCTTTGCGGACGAGGTTGCTCGGTGCTTTTGTTGGCGTAGTGGTTCTGTCCGGCGCCCTTACCATATTAGCCGGAAGCTTCCTAATCAATCGAATGGTCATTGGAGAAGCGGAGCGGCGGGTTGTTCTTGGACTGAAAACCGCTCATGCCATGTGGGAACGACGACTCGATGAGACCCTAAAAGTATGTATGGTGATAGCGGGAGGCGACGGAGATATAGCAAAGAAGCTGCCCTCCAATCAGGCGGTTGACCAGCGCTCCCTGGATAAACTTCGGATTGAGTGTGGGTACGATTTCCTGCAAATTTTGGACAGCCGCGGCATTATTTTTGAGACGGCATACGGTGGTGATATTGGCGCCCAGGCATCGAGCAGCCCCATCATTAAACGTGTACTTCTTGAAAAAAAACCGGTAGCAGGCCTCTCTATCCTCCCCTTAGAGGCTTTATCCACGGAAAACGATGCTCTGACAGCGCGGACACGTATTCGCGTTCTGCCCACGCCACATGCAAAACCTGGTGGACCGGATGAAATCACCAAAGCGATGGTGCTTGAGGCCGCGGCCCCAATAATGGATAAAAGTGAACAAATGATCGGCATTGTCCGAGTGGGAACTGTGATCAACCAGAATTATGAATTCGTAGATTTTGTTAGAGAAAATGTCTTCACTGCCGCCACTTACGATGGAAAGAACTTGGGCACCGTCACCATATTTCAGGGCGACGTTCGTATCACGACCAATGTCGTAGGAGCGGATGGTCAACGGGCTATAGGCACGCGTGTTTCCGAGGAAGTCTATGATCAGGTTCTGGGTCAAGGGAAGATGTGGATAGGTCCCGCCTTCGTGGTTGATAACTGGTATATTTCTGCATATGAGCCTTTACGAAATATCCAAGGCCACATCGTCGGCATGTTATATGTAGGCATCCTAAAGAATCGTTATGACGATATGCGCAGACAGGCCATGACCCTATTCATTGTGGTTGCCGTTCTTGTATTCATATGTGCTGTTTTTCTCTCCTTGTGGCTGGCCGCACGGTTGGCTCGGCCCCTGTCCCGACTGACAGCCGGGGCCGCCGAGGTTACGCGAGGCAATCTTGACTATCGGTTACCGCAGCCGCCCGCAGCGAAACGAGACGAGATCAATCGCCTTACCAGCGCCTTCAACCAGATGGTCAATTCGCTGAAGGAGCGAAACGAGCAATTGCAGCATAGCCGCGATGATCTCCAGCAAACAGCAACAGAGTTAAAACAATGGGTGAAAAATTACCTTGAGGCCCTGGAATTCATAACCCACGAGCTTAAGAACCAGATTGCAGCGATGAAAATCAACCTGCTGGCCGTGCGTGACGGGTATATCGGCAAAATCAGTGAAGATCAGAGAGAAGCGCTCGACGATGTAGGCCAGGCCATAAACAGGGCAGAAGAGATGACGCTGAACTACCTTAATCTGTCGCGAATAGAAAAGCGCGAACTGCAGGTGCATCCCCGGCCACTGCATATTGAATCAGACGTTATCCGTCCCCTTTTGAGCAATTTTCGTGGACGGATCGAATCCAGAGGGATGCGGGTGCAGGTAGAGGTCCAGAAGGACCTGTCTGTACAGGCTGATCCTTCCCTTCTCCAGATCGTATACGAGAACCTGCTGAACAATGCCATTAAATATGGCCGTAAAGGGGGAACGGTGAGATTATCCGGGGAGCAGCGCAACGAAGAGGCCGAACTCCACGTCTGGAATGACGGTCCGGGAATTCCATCCTATCAAATGGACAAATTGTTCAAGAAGTTCTCCCGGCTCCAGCCGCTACCAGGAGCAGAACAGGAAACGGGAACCGGATTGGGACTATTCATCACACGTGAAATCCTTCGCCGCCATGGGGGGGAGATCCATGCGGAAGGCGTTTCCAATGAGTGGATAGACTTTGTTTTTACGTTACCTGTGCCGGAAACCTTGCTTGATCCCAATCAGGGATAATGTCTCCCGTGGGCAGAGCAGTGGGCCGAATCCAAGAGAAAAAAGGTGTTGATTATGGCTGGTGATTCTGTGAACAAATCGAAGAATGGAGATAGCCACAAGATTCTTGTGGTTGATGACGAAGCAGGTATTCGACGAGGGTGCGAACGTGTGCTTCGATCTCAAGGCCATCGAGTTCTGTTAGCCGAAAACGGCGAAAAGGGGTTGGACATCCTGCGCCTGGAACCGGATATGGATCTGGTACTGGTGGACTTGAGAATGCCGGGCATGGACGGTTTTGACTTTCTTCTCCAGGCTCGAGAGATAGCGCTGGAAACTGTATTTATAATGATAACTGCCTACGCCACCCTAGAATCTGCCGTGGAAGCCACCAAACGAGGGGCTTACGACTTCATCGCGAAGCCCTTTGCCCCGGACGATTTCTTACGTTTGGTCAATCGGGCTCTGGAACGGGTCCGTCTGATTCGCGAGCGGAATTTCCTTGACGCCGAGCAGCACCAGCGGATGCTTGAATTGGCCACCGAAAAAAGCCAATTTCGTACGGTTATTGACTGCATGGCTGACGGGGTGATGGTATGCAATGCAGAGCAGGTATTGGTACTGCACAACCCCGCAGCACTCAAGACTCTTTCCCGCGCCAGCACAATTCAGACGCCCTTGGAAATTAACCAGGCGTTGGAATGTGAAGAGTTGACGAAAATGATTTCCCATGCTTCAAACCACAAAAAGCGTCTGTCAAACGAGGTCAGAATCAGCCCCGGGCCGGAAGAGAGGTGGGTGCTTGCCAATGTAGCCCCGGTTGTAGATGTGGCTTCGGGTCAATTCCGCGGCACCGTTACCGTTCTGAGAGACATCAGCGAGGCCAAGCGCTTGGAGCATGTGAAAGCGCAGTTTGTCAATATGGTAGCCCATGAGTTGCGCGCACCGCTTGCAGCAGTAGACGGGTACCTGTCAGTGATGGAGAAGGGATACGTGCAAGACAGAGAAAAACAGTCGGAAATCATCAACCGGTCGAAACAACGCATACAAGCACTGCTGGATCTGGTGAGTGATCTATTGGACGTATCCCGCATGGAGGCCGGGGCAATACAACGAGAAATTCTACCTCAACAGATTGACAGCGTTCTTCATGAAGTGGTGGACCTTATGCAGCCCATTGCCAACCAGAACCAAATTGGCCTTGAATCTCAAACACCTGAACGTTTACCTCTAATCCATGCAGACCGAGAAGAACTGGTGCGACTCTTCAGCAACCTGCTGAGCAACGCCATCAAATATAACACCCGCAACGGCAGTGTGTGGGTTAGAGCGGAACAGGACAAACAGTGTGTGAAGGTATCTGTGGCTGACACCGGAATCGGCATAAGTAAAGAAGGCCAAAGCCGCCTCTTCTCAGAGTTTTTCAGAGAAAAAAGGGATGAAACAAGAGGCATTCAGGGGACCGGGCTCGGGTTGAGCATAGTGAAGAACATTGTGGACTTCTATCACGGCCGGTTTGAGGTTCAAAGCGAATTAGGCAAGGGCTCCGTCTTTACGGTCTATCTTCCTTTCAGGCAATCCGAGTCTCCTGCGGACGACTCAGTGTAAGCGTCAAGGCCATCCGCAGAAGCGTTTAAATCTTTGTCGGTGTTTCTCTAAAAAATCTCCCGCCTGTTTTCACGATGATCCACTATGTAGAGCAGGGTGGCCTTTTTCCGGAGATCGTTTTCAAGGTGGGGGAGTTTGTCGCGTTCAACACCGAGCATCCTGATGAAGACCTTTCTGTACCCCGTAGGCATTCCTTCATAAGTACTCAAGATACTCACCATACGTCCCCCATATTGCCTGATAATATCAGCCATTTCCTTAATTATCCCAGGATGGTCCTCAATCTGGAAGGCAAATTGGATACCTCTTTTCCCTATACCGGTCAATGAAATCAAAACCCTGAACAGGTCGTTCTTGGTGATGGTTCCAACGATTTGACCTTCCTGATCCACCACGGGCGCCCCGGATATGCCTTTCCTTAAAAACAGTTCCGCCGCCTCCTCTACAGTAAAATCAGAGGGCACGGTGATCGGGTCTTTGGTCATAATGTTTCTGACCTTGATTTCCGAAATAAGAAAGAGCAGTTCATGAACCTCCAGGGTTGTCGTATTGGATGGAGAGGCGCTCTTAAGGTCCCTGTCGGTTACGATTCCGACTAAATTCCCCTTTTTCATAACAGGCAACATAGGGATGGCATACTCCTTTAACGAATTTATGGCATCCTGCATGGAATCTTTCACGTCGACGGTGATAACCGTCTTGGTCATCCAGTTCTTTACTAACATCGCAACACCTCCTCTCAATCCAGGTATAAGCCGAGGATTGTAGGTTTTTATTCCGTGGAATAGGATTCCCCTATGGAAATACCTCCCGTGTCGTTATTGACCGCAAAAAAGGCTTTTTGCAGGCGTATCACTGTTCAGACGAGCTTATTGTCCGGCCATCCCTTTCGGATATCATAATCTTCAACTGCCGCAATGGTCGTCAGGGCATTTAGGGCCTCCTTATGTTCCCACGAGGCCTTGTAGTTGTTATAGATCCAGTCCGTCATTGCGCCATGAAAGGCAAGGATATCTTCCTTGGTCATGGGAATTGTTTGATTATCTGAAGATCGCCAGACAAAACCATCCTGCAATGTGGCATCAACAGATACCAGTTTGGCAGCTACGGCAGTGAGATTGCAGCGGCTCTTTTCACTGCTGTCAAACGTGTTTCCTTTAAATACAACGCCTCCTTCTTTCTTCTGAGCACGCAGGACATTGATTTCTTCGCACCGGTTTGCCACTACCTCCTCTAAGGTGATCAACACGTTATGTATGGTGGTCATGAGGGTCTCCGGCTCTACCGGCTTTTCTAAAAAGGCGTCAGGTCTGGAGTTAATGAAACGGTTCAACACCTCTTCTGTTGGTTCATCTCCCAAGGATTCAATATTTTCATGATATTCGCGGAGTTCGGCTAAATGCTTCAGGAACCCGCCCTCGCCAGTAAGAATGATGACGGGAATATTCTGATATCCTTGCGACTTTTTGAGTTCGTTAAATACAAATATCCCGCTTTTCTTGGGCATCCGAAGGTCCAAAAGGATCAATCCGGGAGAGACTTCCGCTACCTTATTAAGCCCTTCTTCACCGTCAAAGGCACTGTGGATGTCATCAAAGCCGTTTTCTTCCAATATAGTGGTTAAATAGCGGACATTTTCCTTTTCATCATCGATTATTAAGACCCTTGTTTTTGTCATGATTTTCTCCTTGTTTTGAATTTTATCAGAAAGGTTCCCTTTCCTTGACAACCGCTTTTTCTGATGCTACTACACTTCCCGTCATCGGTCAATTCAAGCAGAGGGTTTCCATCGCAGGTAAAGTCCTGCTCCAAAGTCTTAAATGGGAACAAAATTGAAAATATACAGATGTCCATTGCTTATCCAGTCATTAAAGTATCAGTAACAGCCGTGGCTGCCTTAGAAGACCACCAGGTGAGTGTCAGATCTGTCTGGCAAACCGGCAATCTTCTTTTTCGCTCCCAGGAGTGTGGTGCAGACCTTCAACTTAAGATAGAAAACTGGGCGCGCGCTGTGGACTCCAAAGGCCGATCGTATATCCTGTGGGCGACTGATCACCCAAAGGCCGCCGGTCTGGTTATCCAGCCTCTCGATAGCCACTACTGCTTCGAGATATTACCGGTCGAACCCTGATCTGGGATATCCTGGAGGCTGATAGTGAATATGGATCCCTTCCCTGGTGATGATTGCACCGATATATTTCCGCCATGCTCTTCTATGATCTTCTGGGTCACGCACAACCCTAACCCCGTACCACGGCCACCTTTGGTGCTGAAGAATCTGGAGAATAGTTTATTCCGGGTATCTTCGCTCATCCCGACACCATTGTCGGCAACAATAAACCGGAGATCTCCTTTGCCTCGTTTTACTGACACTTCTACCTTGGGGGCCTCTCCCTGCGGATAAGACTTTTCCCTGCAGGCATCAACCGCATTGGTGATGAGGTTTAAGAGAGCGCGTCCTATGGCTTCCAGGTCTAATTTCACGGGCGGCCCCTCCTGACCGCGACAGGAGACGGAGATCCTTTTCTGGTCTGCGGCAGCTGAAACTAACTCGACCGTTTCCCTTGCTACCTTCAGGGGATCCGTGGGGATCAGGGCCGGCGTTCTCTCCCGGCAATAGCTGAGCATATCTAAACTCAATTTGCTGATTTTTTCGATCCCCTTTTGAACATTTCCCCATCCTTCTTCCACCAGCTCTGCATCGTTCCGCTTCAATCCCACATTCAACATATACGAGCCGCCCTTAAGTCCATTGAGAACGTTCTTCATACAATGGGTGACCCCTGCAACTGTCTCACCCACAGCGGCAAGACGTTCCTGTTCCATGAGCTGCTGACGCAACCTGTTTTCTTCTGTTACGTCCTTACTGATACCCACTGTACCCAAGACAATTCCATCGCTATTCTTCAACTGTGATAAAGAAAGACTGACCTCTACCTTATCTCCATCTTTGGCAATAAGCCTTGCAGGGTAATTATTCACTGCCCCTCGGGCTTTCACCTCAGCCAGAAGCTGCTGTCGTGACTCCGGAACCTCCCATAGTTTTTGAATACCAACGCCTAAAATTTCTTCACGACTGTAACCCAGCATATGCTCACCTGCCGGATTAAAAGTGACTATGCGGCCCTGAAGGTCTGTTGTAATGATCATATCAGAGGAGTTTGCGAGAATATTTTCCAAGTATTCCTTGTGCTGTCGCACCTCTTCCTGCAGCTCGATTTCCTCGGTCATATCCCTCGCCATAACAGCGAAAGAAATGATCTCTCCCTGATCGTTTAAGATAGGGAAGCGAACGGTGTGGAAATGGTAAGTCTCCCCGTTAACGGTCATTTTTTCATTGAAAAAGAGCGTCCGTTGCTGATCAAGCACATCCTGATCGTGGGCGGCCATGGCTTTCGCAAGCGACCCCTTAAATATCTCTGAATCCGTCTTTCCAATGATCTCGTTACGCGGGATCCCGATGTAATGCATGGTGGCAGGATTGACGTAAAGGTATCGGCCTTCGAGGTCCTTGATGCAGATAATATCCTGAGCTGACTCTAAAAACTGGCGAAGTTTTTGCTCCGCCTCCCTCTGCAAAACTTGTTTCTCTGTCTCAATCTGAACCAGGTCCCACAACAGGCGGGCCCCCCGGTGATCGATGGAACTTACATGCAAGGGCTTGGTACGGATTATCTCCTCCCGTACATCATTCGATCCGGTCAACTCGATAAGCAGATTTAAACCGGGGATGGTATAGAGCCGTGTAAAATCGTTGGTCGTAAATATTCCCATATCCTTGGCACGGGAGATGCCCGGGGCATTCGGATCCGAATCGGCAACGCCGACAATTTCCATATCCAACCTGTTGAGCCGTTCCTGACTGAAAAGGACTAAGAGGTCGTCACAGGCCTTACCGCCGCCTATAATAGCAGCCTTGAGAGGCACACGGGATTGTGCCCCTCTCCTGATCAATGCGGGACCGGTGTTATCCAGGTTTGAATTTCTATTCCGGTTCACTTCATTTTCATCCATGGCATCTCCAGGAATTCGTCTAACACCCGATCCGGCATTAGAAAAAATGCTTTCGCTCGCTCTATTCTTTTACAGGAAACAGCATCTTTACCCCACGAGGGACCCTGTTATTATATATCTTTACCATATTGATTAAAAACAAGCCATTGATTTCCCCCACCACTCATCCCGTAATCCAGGTGGCTGATGGTCTTGCATACTCCTGGTATATTTCCTTCTTTTCTTCCCGACGGTCCGCCATGTAGAGCAGATTTGCCTTTGCTTTAAGTGCCTGTTTCAATTGCTCCAGACGTTCCCGGTCACAATCACAGGCCCTAATGTACACATGTCTATATCCTTCCTGATTCGCACCGGTACTCATGATACTGACCACGCGACAGTCGTACCCGCGAATAATATCAGAGACCTCTTTGATGGAACCTGGCCGGTCCTCCAATAGAAAACCAAACTGAAGGCCTTTTTCCCGAACACCCGTAAGGGAAACCAGGACACGGAAAATATCGGCCTGGGTTATAATACCGACCAGATTTCCTTTATTGTTAACGACAGGAGCGCCTGATAGCTTATTGTCGAGAAGGACTTCAGCCGTTTCCTCAACCGTATAGTCGACAGGAATGGTGATCGGATCTTTGGTCATGATCTCCTTGATTTTGATCTTGGCGATCAGATATAGAAGCTCATGAATATCCAGACTGTTGGCATCAGAAGCTGAGGCTTTCTTCAGGTCTCTGTCCGTTACAACACCTACCAGTTCCCCATTTTTCATGACCGGCAGTCCTCTAATATTGTTTTCTTTCATAAGACCGGACGCATGCGTCATAGATCCGTTTACATCTATAGTGATCACGTCTTTGCTCATCCAATTTTTAACTAACATCGTTGTTCCTCCTTTTTTATGATTTTAGCCTTACCTCTCCTGTTTCATTATTAAGCATAAAGTATGCCATCGAGAAATCTCAAACGATGATTTGCCCGGATTTCTTGAGATCTTATTAGCGTCCTCCTTTCAAGCCACGGTTTTCAGGCTTCAAGTCTGCTCTCAATTCGTATTCAGCTTCACCAGGGACCCTGGAGATAGCAAAGCCCAATTTCCGGGCCAGGGCAAGCATATGGGTATTTTCGGCAAGGACAAGCCCCCAGATGGATTCCACGCCTCTCTCTCTTGCAATTCCAATCAGGTGTTCCATCAAGGCCACGCCGACCCCGTTCCCTTGCCAGGGATCACCCACAACAACGGCAAACTCCGGTTCTATGCCCCCCGCTTTACTCATAAGCCTCGCCACCCCTAATATTTTTTCTTCCGGTTGTGATTGTTCCATGGCCACTAAGGCCATATCGCGATCGTAATCAAGCTGGGTGAAACGGGCCAGCATCTTGTGGGGGAGTGATTTCAATGGACTGAAAAATCGGTAATAGATACTCTCTCGAGATAAACCATTGAAGAATTCCAGCAGGAGGGGTGCATCTTCCGGCTTAATGGGCCGGATAAAAATATCCAGTCCACCTCTGGTGCGCTTGGTCACCTCATAATGATCCGGGTAAGGGCTGATGACCAAGTGAAGCGGAGAGGCGATTTTCGAAGGCTTGATGATCACACGGGCATCCACAGCGCAGGGCCTATCTCCCATCAAGATCAAGGGGTTGATGTCCAGTTCGGCAATTTCAGGAAAATCAATGACAAGCTGTGACAGGCCGATCAGGATCTCTTCCAATCGCCCTATATCCGCGGGGGGGCGGTTGCGGTAGCCCTTGAGCAGTTGATACACGCGGGTGTTCTCCATGAGCCTGCGGGCCAGGAGCCTGTTTAACGGCGGGAAAGCTATGGCCTGATCCTTAAGGATTTCGGTCATGATACCGCCCATCCCGAACAGGATGACCGGACCAAAGAGCGGGTCCTTTTTACTGCCTAAGATCAGTTCATAATCCGTCCGGTCAACCATAGATTGAATGGTCACCCCGGTGAGTTCGGCTTCTGGGTCATAGGCATGCGCATCTGCCATGATCTTTGTGAAAGTCTCCCTGACATTTTTGTCACCGCGCAGGTTGAGTTGTACCCCGTTGGCGTCGGACTTGTGAGAGATATCCTTGGAACAGATCTTCATGGCTACAGGATATCCAATCTCCAGGGCCATATGAACCGCTTCTTCGGCCGAGGCGGCCACCCCGGTTCGATTGACAGGAATGCCGTAGGCTGACAATATTTCCTTGGATTCCATCTCCGTAAGAAATGCTTGTTTCTTACTCAATGCTCTGGTCACAATCTCCGCGGCCTTGGCTTTATCAAATTCCAGCGTATGATGGAGTTTCGGCGGGGTCTGCTGGAGTAGTTCAAGATTGTGGGCGTAAGAATTCATGTACATAAAGGATTGAATGGCCCGCTCCGGGGTCTCATAGGTGGGGATGCCCGCCCTGCTGAAGATTTCACGTCCCTTCTCTACCCCTTCCCCTCCCATCCAGACCGCAAAGACCGGATAGGACTTCCCCCGCAGGACCTCCGACAGGGTTGCCGCCACATCAGCGGCATCGCTGACAGCCTGTGGCACAAAGACAATCACCAGCCCGTTGATCTCCGGTGCTGAGACGCAGACCTCGACCGCACGCCGATATCTTTCAGGCGTGGCATCTCCTAAGATGTCAATCGGATTTCCTCTGCTCCAGAAGGAGGGGAGAAATTCATCTAATTTTTTTATGGTCTCCGGCCGCAGCGAGACCGGTTCCAGACCGAACGAAGAGAGGGCATCTGCGGCCATAACCCCGGGTCCCCCGGCATTGGTGATCACCGACAGACCGGAACCCTTGGGAACGGGTTGTTTAGCCACCAGTTCGGCACAGTCAAAAAGCTCCTCAATGGTGTCGACACGAACAATCCCGGCCCGCTTAAAGGCCGCATCATAGATCGCGCCTTCACCGGCCATGGACCCGGTATGGGAGGCGGCAGCCTTGGCGCCCGCCGAGCTTCTCCCCGACTTGAGCACGATGATCGGTTTGACTCGAGAAACAGCCCTGGCTGCGCTCATGAATTTACGAGGATAGGTCACCCCTTCGACATAAAGAACGATGCTGCTGACGCCAGGATCATTGCCGAGATAATCTATCAGGTCTCCAAAGTCTGCATCTAACATGGAGCCGACACTCACAAAATGGCTGAAACCGATCTGTTTCTTTAAAGAGAGATCGAGTATGGCGCCGATAAGGGCCCCGCTTTGTGAGATAAAGGCCATTTTTCCTGGCAGGGGTATCTGGTTCGCGAATGTGGCGTAAAGATTTGCCTCTGCAGAGATAACCCCGACACAGTTTGGGCCTATAATGCGAATGCCCCCTTTGTCTGCCTCTTTCTTGATTTCAACCTCTATTTCACGGCCCTTCTGCCCTGTCTCTTTTCCGCCTGCGGAAATAATAATGGCGCCGCCAACCCCGGCCCTCACACATTCACCGATAATGGTGGGTACTGTTTTCATGGGCGTGGCAATGACCGCAAGATCAACGGCTTGGTCAATATCTCCGATCGAAGGATACGCATTCAGGCCGCTTATGACCGGGTGCTTGGCGTTAATCGGAAAGACATTTCCCCTGTAACCACCCTTTTGAAGATTCTGGACCAGGGCATGGCCAATACTTCCCTTTTTATCACTGGCGCCAATCACTGCTACGGAACCGGGTCTGAAAATCTTATCCAAGTTATAAATGGTCATACGAATTCCTCTTCAAACAGTTTTTTGTTCGGCTAATCTTCTGAGGACGCCATTTCCTCTTCAGCCGGCCAAACTCTATAAGGGTTAATGCTCAGGACCGGCACCGGCGACATTTTGATCACCTTTTCGGCGACACTCCCGAAAAGAATACGATCAATCCCTTTCCGGCCATGTGTCCCTATTATGATGAGACCGATTTTTTTAGTTTCTGCATATTTTAGGATCTCTTCAGCCGCATCTCCAACCACCACTCTTGTCTTACAGGCACGATATCCTTTGAAATAGGAGCCTGAGAACTCTTCTATCTTAGTCTCAGCACCTTTAACGATATCAGCCTCAAGGTTCGAGATGGATACCGCCGGCACATAGACGCTCGAAAGATAATCAAGGTTGCGTACCACAAAAAGTAGATGGATTTCAGCGTCAAATCTTTTTGCAAAATTAAGCACCCAGGGTGCTATTTTCGGAGAAACCTCCGACAGAACAACCGGAAATAAAACCTTCCCAATTTCTTTCATGATGCCTCCTCCTTTTTCCTCCTCGCAATTTCTTAATGATGATTTGATGGCTTCAAGGCCATCCAACTACAGGTACAAAATACTGCATTATTCCTAAACTTCTTGATCTTAGCCGGGAAGGGCGATTCATGACCTATTTGATCTTGATCTCGATTTCCTTTTTCTTGGCCTCTTCTACCTTGCTTTCCCCTTGCATCAAGTATGCCATCAAGTTATGACCACAATATGCTCTGGAGATATCTTAGCAATTCAAGCAGTTAAACTTATTGATGTTTGCAAACGACTCTGCCATGCAGCAAAATGTAGAAGAACTTCGAAGTCTCTTTTCGCAAAACTTCGAAAGCAAAAAGATCAACAGGACCGTTATCAAGAGGTATGGCTATTTGCAAAATAACAAAGTAGTTGAGCGGAATCCTCAGATGTGAGGGATGAGGGCGATGAGGAAAAAGGGGTTTCTCATGAGTTTTGAGGTGCCCGTGCCGGTCTTAGGAAGCTGTCCTTCTCTTCCGTCCAGTAGCAAGATCGATACCAGGAGACATTGGGCGTACACACCGCAAGGCCAGGGTTGGCCCTGTCCATTATTCTTACAGTTCAATCACTTCGCCTTCTCTCGCAAGAAACGCGTCGGGAAATCGTTTCTGGCATTCTTTTTCCATGTTCAAAAGAAAGACGTCGTTATGTTCCGGGTCGTGATGAAAA
>Ga0222702_1000205_pt1 | contig 16965 bp, 13 predicted proteins | sample AntAcemetage1504_FD_181152 | JGI IMG/M metagenome (GOLD analysis project Ga0222702, IMG submission 181152) | Saline water microbial communities from Ace Lake, Antarctica - #1504 | ecosystem: Environmental > Aquatic > Non-marine Saline and Alkaline > Saline | place: Antarctica: Ace Lake...
TTAGGCAAGTCCGAAGAAGCACTAAAGTATTATCAGGAGGCATTGGAGATATTTGTACATACAAATGCCCAGCCGCAAATAGAAATACTATTAAAGCTTATTAAAATTATTGAGAAAGAAAAAAAGGAAAAGTAAAAAATATTTTAAAATGGAGATGATAACATGTCATTAGGAATAAACACCACCACCCCAGAAGGAATCGTTTTGGCTGCTGACAGCCGGCAATCCTATCGTAATCGAAAAGGGATGGCTCGTATCGGAAGTGATAATGCTTCCAAACTTTTTCAGCTGAACAAAAGGATTGGGATAATTGTAACCGGACTGGCTTTTTTGCCGGAAGGTGGAGTAATGAAAAGTGTCAGTAAATTTATCGAGCAGTTTAAAAGAGATAACGACGTTGAAAGATTAAACGTAAGAGATGCAGCCGATAGATTACACAATCTTTTTGATATAAAATACGAATGGCAAAAGAGGTTAGATGATGCAGTAGAGAAGATTAATAATGACCTCAAGCGGCAGGGTTTCGAAGTTGTAGAAGTTAAGCAAGAAAATTATATGATTAAATTCCAATACAAAGACTTACATGGCAATTTAAAAAATGGAGTCGGGGGAATCGATAGAATAACTCTTCTGGTAGCCGGTTTTAATAAAGATGGTTCTTGCGAAGTCTATACCTGTATTATTCCCGGTGAGGTAAAGAAGAAGCGGGATAGTAAAGAAAAAAACAAAGAATACGGAGCAAGTTGGATCGGTCAAAACGATGTAGTTTCCCGAATTGTTTTAGGATTCGATGGAAGAATCAGTAATCTAAAGTTTGTTAATGAAGCAATGAAAGACCTGGGGCAAGAGGAAGTAAGAAAACAGCTGGGAGGTTTACAATATGCTATCCAATGGGGAACAATGACCCTGCAGGATGCCATAGACTTTTGTACTCTAATGGTTCAAACTACTTCCGCAATCCAGCGTTTTTCCGATGGCATCATAGCTAATCCGGGAGATATGCCTGGTGTTGGCGGCCCGGTGGATGTAGCAGTTATCACTGCAGACCAGGGCTTCACCTGGGTCAACAGAAAAAAACTAAAAATCGAAGGAAAAGAAATTGATCATGTAGGGGCTTGATTCATCAAGCCCGTCTTTTCTTTTCTTATATTTCCTCCCCCTTCGAGGGGGGAGGATTAAGGTGGGGGTGATTATTCCTTACGCTATACGCTAGTTTATAGCGCGGCAATCTCTATTCATAATATATAACAGGCAGCTCACCCGTTATTAAAAAACTATTTTAATATACTTTCCCTAAAAAAGAAGGATTTTTAGAATTTATGTCGTATATAAAATATACAAAGACAAAGAGGATTTATTTTTTTTCTAAATAAATTTGCTTTTATAATATTATTTTGTTATAATAAACGTCCAAGTTTCGCAAAACCTGACTTTTGCAGTTAATTAAGTGAAAAAACAGCCTTAAACCCTCATGTTTAACGAGTTATAGGCTGTTTGTTTTTGTCAGGGAGTTGTAGTGATATTTATCTTTTTTTGACTCCACCTAAAATTATTTTTATTTCTCCAAGCCGCATGCATTTTTTTCCAAAATCTATATTTAATTTCTTACCAATATCAAAAAGAACATCATCATAATAATCAAACAGAAAGTAGTTTTCCTGTATGTGACTGCATGATGCTCTTCTTAGACTTTCTATCATAGTTGTTACCGAATACGCACCTTCCATCCTGAGTTCTAGTATTCTCACAATCACAAGTGCTATGAAGCACGTGAGAAAGTGGGATTCTATATGTTCCTGTAATGACAAGTATACTGGTCTAGTCTCAAAATTACTTTTTGTAATTTTGAAGGATTCTTCTATTTTCCAAAGACCTCGGTACATTTCAATGATTTTTTCAGAGGATTCCTTATATTCACTTGTAACAATGGCATAGTATCCATCAAGCTTTTCTTCCTCTCTTAGTTTTTCTTCATCGAAGGTTAGGGATTGGCGTGCACTTTCAAGTATTTCGCCTGTTTTGGAATCGAAAGTAAGGTTTTTTATATATTTAGCAGCACCATAGGATGTGGATTTATTGTACTTTGCAGGATTTCTAATCAAGTCTTTTGCTTTTTTTAGTGCTGCTGCACGATCTTTTTTTGCTTTTAATGCATACTTGGTACTGTAAAAAATAACCTGTTTTTCATCTACTATCTTTTTTATCTTTTTTCCGTTTGTGGCGGTGACCCTTATTTCTCTCGGATAAAGTCTTGATTTTATCTTAAAATTATCCCCTTTGTCAGTATATCCATTTTCATCAAGAAGGTAATCCTTAAACTTTTTATCAGAACCACGAACAGAGTAACTTAAGATATAACCATTTTTGGCGGAGAGGGTGTACCAGATGTTGTCTCCTGTAGTTATACCCCTATCGGCAACCACGATAATTCTTCCTAAGGAATAGTCGTGCTGAATTTTTCCCAACATAGGAATTAAAGTAATTTTATCCGGAGTGTTTCCGGGGAAAAGCCTATAAGTAATTGGAATACCATCGGTATCCATGAATAATCCCATCTGTACAATAGGATCCGGACGGTGCTCTTTAGAAATTCCTTTTCTGCGCATTTCATCCTGCTCATCGATTTCAAAGTAATAATTTGTTACGTCATAGTAAACCAGTTTCGTATTGCGCTGATACTGATTTTTAATGTGTTCATGAAGCCATAACTGAAGAGCATCCTTATGTTTGTAAAAGAGTGAAAGACATCGGTACACATTATCCAGCGAAAAATTTGATTTTTCAAAGAACCTACTCTTGTTTTCATAAGTTTTTTTCTTGGAAGCAGGATAAAGCAGACGTGAGAATACAAGTAGTTTCATGATAGCGTTAGCATCATAATCTTCTTTTGTATGACGTTGCCTGTTTATCAGGAATTTATTAATTTCAAGCTCATGATATATTTTACATAAGGCTGTATAACCGAAGTTTTTACGATTTGCAGAATCAGTAGAAATGCATTCATCCTTACCAATGCTAAAAGTTATCGGTGAGTTATCAATAGCATTTTGCTCATTCATCTGAGTGATTTCTTTTTTGAAATAGGCAATAGGATCATCATATTCCTTTTCAAGCTCGTCAAGATAACCAAGAGATTTTATAGTAGTAGCTTTAGGATATTTGCTACTATTGTCACGATAACTTTGAGCAATGGATAAATAAATTCTTCCAGTTTTTTTATTTTTAACTTTTTTTAAATACATAAGGCATTCCTTTCTATTTAATAATATATACATCTATTTGTATTATATCACATCATGCTACGTTATACTACCATAATCTGTCATTAAAATAAAATAAAAATACCCGAAATCATCCGTGAACTAAATGGTTTCGGGTTATTTGATAATAAAACTTACTGCAAAATTAGGGATAATAAACGTCCAAGTTTCGCAAAATTAAATATTCTATCCTAATGTTACTAGTTTTCACTTTATCAATTAGAGGTGAGGTATTAAAGTAATACTTCAAGAGAAGTTGAGAAAGGTAAACTATCCCAAAGGATAGGCCGCAAAGTCATGGGTCTAAATCACTTTTAGTGACAGGACTGCCAGACTGCCGACTTTTTAACTGAATAAAGATTGGCAGTTTTTTATTTTCACTACAGATTCTCATTTCTCTTATCCTTACATTTATTTAGCAAAAAATCACTCAAGAAATCTTATCATTTACCTGCCAAAAAACTGCCTTTATGAAATTATTCCGAAAAACAGTCGAAGCACCACTTATAAATTTCTACTTAAAAATTTATCTATAACACGATAAAGAAAATCAACATTCATTCATCATAGTATAAACAAATTACTTGAGCTTTATTTAATCTTAAAAAGGAGGCGATGTTTATTGATTGTATAGAAATGATTTGAGCTTATATTTTAACTCGAATGAAAAGTGAAAAACAAAGGTTATCAGAAATAAAAAATTTAAATAAAGGAGTAAAGAAAATGAAAAAGATAATAATTTTATCAATAATATTAGTTTTAGGAATATCCTTAATGGCCTTTGCAGGAGCAGAGAAGAAAGTCACACTTGACAGGGTCGATTTTGTTGTAGGTGAAGAGGATGCTAGCGGCTGGGCTATTATCAACTACACTCCACCAGATGAGGTAGGTGCGGTTGGTGTTACGGTACAGATACAAGTTTCTGGCTTACTTCCCAACCACGATTATGCCTACAGATCTCTCGGCGTAGACCTTGCTACATTTACGACCAATAGTAAGGGTAAAGGTCATTTTCATGCTAACCTAAGTTCAGATTTGGACCTCGACCCGAATTGGGAAATTAACATTTGGAATGTTCTTAACAATAGTAAGGTTCTAGAATGGAATTGATATTGAAAATGCCATAGTCGGTAATGTCTGGAATGTTAGCTAAAAAAGGGATTTTAGACTATTCATAGGAGATTTTTAGATGAAAGGTTGTCTATTTTATATCCCTCAAAGTCAACTTTGGATTTCAACTTAACAAAATGCCGGACTTAGTTTGGATTGTGAAGGAATTTTTTAAACACAATTACATTCTAAGTCCGGCTTTATTTTCACAATAAATTAAGTTATTGCAAAAAAATAATTAATAAATGCAAATATTCGATTCATCAAACCCTTTATAAAACAGTATATACAGCTAAATTTACAAAACTCCAAAAACTATTTTAAAATACTTTCCCAAAAAAGAAGGATTTTTAAAATTTTTTAAAATAAATAATTATGAAAATGTGCGTTAGAACTCTTAATTTTAAAGCCTAGTCTTTTTTATTGTTCCATAATATGAAAAAATATATCTAATAAATTTGCTTTTATAATTTTATTTTGTTATATTAAATGTCCAAGTTCCACAAAATTAAATATTCTATCCTAATGTTACTAGTTTTCACTTTATCAATTAGAGGTGAAGTATTAAAGTAATACTTTAAGAAAAGTTGAGAAAGGTAAACTATCCCAAAGGATAGGCCGCAAAGTTATGGGTCTAAATCACTTTTAGTGACAGGACTGCCAGACTGCCGACTTTTTAACTAAATAAAGATTGGCAGTTTTTTATTTAAAAGTAGACCATAATTATCCTTACTCTAACATTTATTTCAAACGAAAAATTACTCAAAAAGCTTTCTTTACCCACTCGAAAAACTGCCTTTAAAAAAATATTTAAAAGACATTCCAGAATTCGAAAAACCTACTATAAATCTTTTCAAAAAAATGCTTTGAAAAACATTCGAAGCACCATTCATAAAATATTTATTCTAATAAAAGCAAAATCTAAACTTACCAGGAAACAATCAACATCGGTTTAAAAAATATCACACAAAATATCCTTATCAAAAAAGGAGGCGGTGTCTATTGATGGTGTTGAAATAATTTAAATTACATTTCAACTCGAATAAAAAGTGAAAAACAAAGGCTATCTATAAGAAAAAAATATTTAAGTAAAGGAGTGAATTTTAATGAAAAAGTATTATTTCTTAATAATAGTAGCTTTGATTTTAGGCCTGGCTCTTACCGGCTGTACATTATTGTCCAATGTCGGTCAGGTTCCGGCTACCGAGCAAAGTGGTATTACCTACTTAACGAAAGGATTGTCCTCTAACCTCGTTGGCCTGTGGCACTTTGACGACAATGCCGACGACAGCAGTGGCAATAACAATGATGGAACGGTCAATGGATTTCCGGCTTACTTTGACAGCCCTATGGGCCGGGCATTGAGCTTTAATGGTACCGATAACTATGTGGAAGTGGGACACACAGATTCCCTAGACATGACTAGTGCCTATACACTAGAGGCATGGGTGAATGTTACGGATGTGCCACATAACATCTATCGACCAATCTTTGTCCGTGGAGCAACCGATGTCAATGATATTGAGGTGTATGTCCAAGCGGTCTCCAACAACTTGATTGTGGTTCATAACCGTGGAAATGGAGGAACCTTTGACGGGGTTGGCTTCGATGATCCTCCAATCGGAGAGTGGTTCCACTTAGCCGTTACGTTTGACGGTACAGACGTTCGGGCCTATTACGACGGTATCCTTGCAACCGTAATTCAGAAGACGACTGCTATGACGGCACCATCAGACACAGACAAGGATTGGTGGATTGGGAAAGTGGACCACACCGCTTTTGGTACACTTTTTGGAGGCAATGACACCAACCTGTTCAAAGGTTTCATTGACGAAGTCCGCATCTGGAATGAAGCCCTGACCGCTGGTGAGATAGCCTATAATTATGTCTTGGGAGGCATACTCATTGATATCAAGCCGGGTAGTGACCCCAATAACATAAACTTAAAGTCCAAGGGAGTGGTGCCGGTGGCTATCCTTGGCAGCGACACCTTTGACGTCACAGACGTTGACGTGACCACTCTGGTGTTCGGGCCCTATAACGCCAATCCTGACCACAACCTGACCGACCCGATCGTTTACGCTGACCACCTTCAGGACGTCAGCCTCGACGGCTTTACGGACCTAGTATGCCACTTCCGCACCCAAGAAACTGGTATCGCACAGGGGGACACTTCTGCTACGCTAACCGGTTTTACAATTGGTGGGCTACCCTTCACCAGCACGGACTCGGTAAGGATTGTGGGTAAGTAAAGTGTAAGTCCGGCGCTGAGCTGAGGTTTTAGACCAGCCAAACATTAAAGAAAATAGGGATACATCCTATTTTCTCTCTGTATCATTTTAAAGGAGGATTTTTGAGCATATTGTAAACTATTCAAAATGAATAGAAGTCAAGCTGTGATTTTAACTTAATGAGGAATAAGGGGTCAGGTCTCAACATTTGACATAACTTATTCGAATACTAAAAATGAATAGAAAAACTCGGATTTTAACTTGCAAAAAAAGCCGGACTTAGTTTGAATTGTCACGGAATTTTTCCAATGCAATTATATTCTAAGTCTGGCTTTATTTTTTACAATAATTTTAATTCGGGAATAAATTTTTCAACATCAGCATATAAAAGACCTTCTTTTACAATTCTACTGCGATATCACTCCTGATATTAAAGCATTTATCTAATCAAGCATTTCACTTCATTTTCTTTGGCTGAGATTGGCCAGCTTTTTAAAGCGCGTTCCTATTACCCGTTTTCACGAGTACAAGTTTCATGGGAATGATAAGAAGAGAAATGAGAATGACTTGGTTAAGCAAGGTTTCACGGATCAGGTATAAAGGGAAGCTGGCATGGGAAGAAAAAAATTGATAATCTCAATTAAATAAATTATAATAAATTTAAGAGAAGATAGCAGAAAATTGTAAAATGAATATCAATATTGGAGTAAATTTTGAAATTTAGTGAATTGGTGAATTTTAGAAAGAAACGGGTATTTCATTATTAAAGAAAGAGGTTCAATTCGCTATTATAGCAAATCCGGGTGCAACAAATTAATTAGGATAGACTTTCATGGTTCAAAAGAAGTTCCTACCGGTACTTGTAATTTTATTTTAAAGAGTGCCGGTCTGAAACAAGGGAGGAATTAATAATATGATCAATTTAAAATATTCTCTGATAATAGAAGCCACTAAAGATCCTACTTTTTTTACTTTCTATTCTCCTGATATAGAAGGATTTACAGGGGTTGGCCATTCAGTAGAAGATTGCCTTTATCAGGCAAAGTGGGGGACAGAAGAGCATTTAAAATTATTAAAAGAAAGAAAATTACCAATCCCAAAAGAAAATAAAAACCCAGAAATAATTATTCGAAATGAAAGAAAATTACAGGTTGCGGTTTAGGCAAAGAAAAAGGGACAGCGGTTCTATTTTTTATTTTAAAAGAAGATTTTAGTATATTTTTCAGTCTATTTAAAATGAATAGAAGTTAAGTTAAGATTATAACTTAATAAAAAGCCAGAGTTAAATTTAATTTTATCACAGGATATCTTTTCAATTAGCATTTAAAATTTTATTTATAGGTTTTTAAAAATATTCTTTAAAAGGAGATAAATTGTGGAAAATATTATATCTTTATATGAAAAATTAGGATTATTTTATTTCGGAAAAGAAGTTGATCCAAAAACCCTTGAAACAACCGATAGCCTTCTTCTTTACAAATCTAAGGATTTCACCACACATGCTGTTATTATAGGAATGACCGGAAGCGGAAAAACAGGACTTGGAATCGGCATTATAGAAGAAGCAACCCTGGATAAAATTCCCTCTATTATCATTGACCCTAAGGGTGATATGGGCAATCTTCTTCTTGCTTTTCCGGATTTAAAGCCAGAGGATTTTGAAGCATGGATAGATCCGGATGAAGCTCAAAACAAAGGAATGGATCCCAAAAGTTATGCAGCGGAAGTGGCGGGCAGCTGGGAAAATGGATTAAAAAGTTTCTACCAGGATAAGAATAGAATAAAACTTTATAAAGAGAATGCTGATTTCACTATTTACACCCCGGGAAGTTCAACCGGAATTCCCTTATCGGTTTTAAGCAGCTTTGATGTACCTTCTGAAGATATTCTTGACGATCCCGACACTTTTTCCTCAATGATTAATTCCACGGTTATGGGTCTTTTGGCCTTAATTGATATAAAGGCAGATCCCTTATCAAGCAAAGAGTATATGCTTCTTGCCACTATCTTTTCCTACTTCTGGAAAAAGAAGAGAGACCTTACATTGGAAGAATTAATTGGTTATATAGCAAGCCCCCCCTTTGAAAGGGTTGGGGTACTAAACTTGAAGATTTTTTATCCCCAGAATGAAAGACTTAAACTGGCCATGCTTTTAAACAATGTTCTGGCAAGCCCCGGATTTTCAATGTGGACAGAGGGAGAACCCCTGAATATTCAAAAACTCCTTTATACCGGAGAGGGGAAACCCAAAGTTAGCATTCTCTCCATAGCCCACCTTGATACTGCCCAGAGAATGTTTTTTGTTACCTTGTTTCTAAATAAATATATCAGTTGGATGAGACAGCAAAGAGGGACACCATCTTTGAGAACAATGCTCTATATGGATGAAATTTTTGGCTTCTTCCCGGCTACCTCAAATCCACCTTCTAAAAAACCTATGCTAATTCTTTTAAAACAGGCTAGAGCTTATGGTGTTGGGGTGGTTCTTGCAACTCAAAACCCTGTTGACCTTGATTACAAGGGACTCTCAAATATAGGAAGTTGGTTTTTAGGAAAACTTCAGACCAAGCAGGACAAAGACAGGGTAATGGATGGACTCATAAAGAATAGTGCAGATTCTCTCAGTAAAAGCGAAATAGGATCATTGCTTTCTAATATGAAAAAGAGGACATTCCTCCTAAAAAGCGCCCATCTTGACCATCTTTCTCTTTTTCAGACAAGATGGGTTTTATCATATTTAAGAGGCCCTCTTTCAAAGCCTGAGATCAAAAAATTAATGGGAGAAAAAAATAAACTTCTAAATGAAAGGAAAGCAGAAGAAGGCAAAAACAGTATCAAGGAAGATAGCAAAATATCAAAGAAAACCACCTCTCTTCCCCTAATCTCAGATAAGATCAAACAATATTTTTTAAATAACTCTCCTTATAATGAGGAAGTTATCTTTGAACCTAAAATACTTATAAAAGGGAAAATAAGGTTTTACAGTGAATCTAAAAGGATAGACCTGAAAGAAGAAGTATTTATAAAGGTTCCTATTAGTAAAAATACCACTGAAATAAATTTTGAAAAAGGCATTCCAACCAATGATGATGTTAGTCTTTACGATACTAAATCCCCAGAGAATGCAAAATTTCACTCGCTTCCACCTTTCATAGAAGAGATGAAAAATTTTAAGACTGTAGAGAATAAATTTAAAGATTCTCTTAGACGCACAAAGAGACTCAACCTTTATACTTGCAAAGAATTTAAACTTTTATCCAAACCAGAGGAAGACCTTTCTTCTTTTAAGGTAAAGATTATAGAACTTTTAAGAGAAAAGAAAGATAAAGAAGTTGACAAATTGAGGGAAAAATTTAAAGGAAAAGAGGAGAGTCTTCAAAAAAAATATAATAGGCTTCTGGAAAAGTTATCAAAAGAGGAAACGGATGCAAAAACTCTCACCACAGAAAGCGTTTTATCGTTTGGTGCTACTGTGCTTGGGGCATTTCTGGGAAGAACAAAAGTAGGAAATTTAAGCAGTGGCATGACCGGCTTAAGAAGGGCAAACAGAATTTTTAAGGAGAAAAAAGATGTCAGTTTTGTAAAGAATCAAATTGAAGAGCTTACTAAAGATATTGAGAAATTAGAAGGGGAACTTAATGAAAAAATAATAGAAATTTCTGATAAATTTAATATAGACAATTATGAAATTGAGACCATTAGCCTGCAACCAAGGAAAACTGATATTTCTAATGTATACGTTTCTCTTCTTTGGGAATCAAGATAAAGGTACGGGAAATTCTTTTCATTTTAATTAATATTTTTAAAAATAAAAAATAAAAAGGAGGGTATAGGTAATGTTTAAGGAATTTAAAGAATTTGCCATGCGGGGGAATGTGATTGACATGGCAATAGGTATCGTCATTGGTGCTGCGTTCGGTACTATTGTAAAATCACTTGTTTCTGATATCGTTATGCCACCCATTGGTCTGCTGTTGGGTAATGTCGATTTTGCTAATCTTTTTTCAGTCTTAAAGGAAGGTGCGACAGCCGCTGGTCCCTATGCTTCTCTTGCTGATGCTCAGGCAGCCGGAGCAGTTACGATTAACTACGGTGTGTTTATAAATACACTTATAAGCTTTATAATAGTCGCCTTTGCCATATTCCTTATCATCCGTAAAATAAATGAGCTCAAGAAGCAAGAAGAAGCCCCTCCGGCTGAACCAACAACCCAGGATTGCCCCTACTGCCTGACAAGTATTCCAATTAAAGCCACACGCTGTCCACATTGCACTTCTGAATTGGTGGCAGAATAAAGATAATCATTTTGAATAAAATAGTGAATAAAATAGGGACAAACACCTATTTTCTCGCTGTATCATTTTAAAAAGAAAATTTTAGTATATTTTTTAGTCAATCTAAAATAAACAGAAATTAACTTTTGATTTTAACTTAACAAAAAAGCCAGACTTAATTTTGATTGCTATGGAATCTTTCCAATACAATTACATTCTAAGTCTGGTTTTATTATTACAATAACTTTGATTTAGGAATATATTATTCAATATCAGGATATGAAAGATCCTCTTTAACAATCCTATCGTAATACCGCTCTTGGAAGTGAGGTATTTATCTAATCAAGCATTTCACTTCACTTTTCTTTTGCTGAGGTTGCCACCCCTGCTTTTGCTGGGGCAGGCTTACCTCGCTCGTCGCAATGACATACAACCCTTTGTTTTCAAGGCTTTCAGACCCCCTTCAGGAATGCCTTTTTAACGCACGTAGAATGCCTTTAGACGCGCCTCAATTTCCGGAAAATCGGCAATTTACTACCCTGTTTTTGGGGTATTTTTGCCTCCCCGAAATCGTGAAACCCTTACAAATAGCCATTTTCATTTTTTGAACATCCGAAATATTAGTTAAAAAAGGGCGATTTTCGAGGGGTAAAGTATAGGTCAACCCAAAGAAACGCACCTACGAGCGTTTACGGCGTTTTTCTCTTGAAACCCTTATAGCATAAGGCTTTCAGGAGTGTGATTTTAGGCGAATTATGCTTTTTTGGGGAGGTAGATTATCTAATTTACCCTCAGGCGGGTCGAATGAATTCGACCCCTACACTACTTGAGCCTGTATAAGTAATACACCCCTGCCACAAAAAGAGGGGGTTTGCTTGATATTACGGATAAAATGCTGTATTATACTAAAAAATAGTAGTAATTTGCAAAAATGATGTAAATAAAGATTTACGCTTTAATTTAAAATTTTTACTACCGAATAGTATAATAAAGCAAAAAGGAGGTAAACAATGGCACTTCCTAAACTATACCAAGCATTTTATAAAGAAAAAATATTTAATTTTTCTGAGGTTTTAAATAAGTTTAAAGAGGAAAAATATAGCGAAGGATATCTGCGAAAAAGATTAAATGACCTGCTTAGAGCGGGGTATCTGGGTTCAGTAGGAGCGAGAGGGCTTTACTATATAATACCTCAAGGAAGTAGTAGAGAGGAATTTGTGCCTGATACGTTTCTTATCGGAGCTAAGCTATCTCCGAGAGGAATAATAGGTTACCATTCTGCTTTAGAATTACATGGTGCCAGTTACTCTTCTTATAATTCAATTTATATAATCACTCAAAAATACTTTCGTCCATTTAAATTCCAGGGGATAAAATATCAGACTATAAAAAGTGATGTAAGCTTTGGTATAGAGACCATATTAAGGGAAGGTTTAAAAGTCCGGGTAACAGACCGAGAACGAACTATTATAGAAGGAATAAATGGACTTAAATATATGGGAGGTTTAGAGGAATATTTTAAGAGTGTTGAGCTTTTCCCTTCTATCGATTTTGACCAGGTAATAATATATCTTAAGAGATTCAATAAGAAAATTCTTTATGATAAAGTAGGTTTTCTTCTTTCTTATTTTGAAAAAAGATGGAGTTTCCCAGAAAATTATAAAAAGGCGATAAAAGCTCATTTGGGAACAAGGATAAATTATCTTAGCGATAAAAGAGAAGAAGCCAAATTAGATAAGGAATGGAAGCTAATGATTCCGGTTCGGTTGAAGAGCTTATTAGGGGAGTATTAAATGGAAAGAAGTAGCGAAGCTAATAAAGAATATTTTGAGAGATTTTCTAAAGAGACAAATTTTCACCGTGATACATTAGAGAAAGCCTATCGGCTTGAGCAGCTATTAAAAGAAATAAATCGTCATCCTAAGCTTAGAGAAGGGCTTGTCTTAAAGGGAGGTACTGCAATAAATTTTCTCTATTTCAGGTATCCTCGATTATCTGTAGATCTTGATTTTAACTTTATTGCTGGTATTGGAAAAGAGGAAAAGGATAAAGAAAGTCCCAAAATAGACGAAGCTCTCCGTACCATATTTAAATTTGAAAGGTATGGATGTGAAAATATTTCTGATTATGGATTAAATCAATATTTCCTGAAGTATATTAATTCTTCTGGAAATATTGATCGGATAAAAGTTGAAATAAACTTTCTCCATCGTTTAACATTGTTAGGAGCAGAAAAGAGAAGTTTTTTAAGTCCTTTTAACAAATCAGATTTAGAGGTAAATACTCTAAAAGGACCAGAACTTTTTGCTGGTAAAATACTAGCATTAGTAGATCGCCTTGCCCCTCGGGATATTTATGATATTTATAGACTTCTACGGGAGAAAGTTAATCTTAATAAGGTTCTTTTAAAAAAGATATTTATCTTCTTTGGCTGTCTTTCCCGAAATGATTTCCGGCAATATCATCCTAATGATATTAAAAGAATTACGGAAAGAGATATCAAGAGAAAACTTCTCCCTTTTCTTAGAAAAGATGAACAATTGATGGCTGATGATATGATGAAAATTGTTATACCATTCTTAAAAAAGGAAATATTTAATTTTGCTCCAGAGGAATTAGAATATATTGATAGATTTTTTAAGGGGGATTTTAGGCCAGAAATTCTCTTTGATAAATTATTGGATAGTACAGATTTAAAAAGACATCCTATGGTTATCTGGAAACAAAGACATGTAAAAGATTGGTTATCAAAACAAAAGGGTAGCTTATAGATTAAGATAGTGACATATCTTATTTTCATAATAATTCCGGATTTAGGATGGATTATTAAGGAATTTTTCTAATACAATCATATTCCAAGTCCGGCTTTATTTTTTTACAATAACTTTAATTCGGGAATATATTATTCAACACCAGCATATGAAAAATCCTCTTCAGCAATCCTACCATAAGTATCGCTCTTGGTAGTAAGGTATTTATCGAATCAATCACTTCTGCAAGCGGGGGCTCGTTACCAAAAAAGGGTTTTTTAAAATTGGTGTCGTATATATAAATATCGAAACATACAAGCATAGCCAAAGTATTTGGACAATTTTATCTGCCGTTTAAATGATGTTTGCAGAATAAATCTTTATGAAAGGTAGTCAGAATGGAAACAATTTTTTCAATTCACCAGGTATTACATTATAAAAATCATGTGATTAGAGCAGAAAAGAGATCGTTATTTTATACCATGGAATATTCTTTAATTATCGATGATGTTAAACAGGATCAGATAAAAGGGTTATATGGTATTTTGATACTTCACGGTATGTTAAATGATAATGGTCATCAAAAAGCGGTGAAGGTTATGGTTAAGCAAACCATATTCACCAGCAAGTTCTATTGTAAAATTGATGGTGAAATTCATAAAATGAGTAAATTCAAGCTTGATGAGGTATAATTTGCTTTCTTTCTATTTGTTGAGTATTAAATATATAATCTTATCTAAGGTATTCGGAAAGGAATTACCATTTATTGGCGGCATTGTCATCAATGAAAGTTGTAATTTGAATTGTCTCCACTGTTCAGTAGCCAATCGGGATATCTCTGACTTAACCTTTGAGGAAGTTGAAATTGGATTACGCAGGTTATATGCCATAGGAATGAGATACTTGTATATTGAAGGTGGTGAACCGTTTTTATGGAGAGATAATAGTAAGTCCCTAAAAGATGTAATCCGTTTAGCCAGAGAAATTGGATTTAGATTTGTTGTCGTATACACTAACGGAACCTTTCCAATTATCACTGATGCGAATACGGTTTTTGTAAGTTTGGATGGGTTAAAGAATACACACAATAAAATCCGGGGAAACACTTATGATCGGATCATTTCAAATATAATTAAATCTCCTCATAAAAAGTTACTGATTAACTATACGATAAATAAAAAGAATGAAAAGGAAATTGAACAGTTTTGTTCGGAAATATCAAAAATTAAAAAGATAAAAGGCATATTTTTTTATTTCCATACACCTTCTCATGGCATAGACGATTTATTTCTGGGATTAGATGAAAGAAAAAACATTATTAAAAGAATTTTAAATCTTAAAAAAACAGGTTACAAGATTCTGAATTCTAAAGCGGCTTTAATGGGCGTATATAATGATTCATGGAAAAGACCAAATAAGCTGAGTTATTTATATGCTAATAAAAAATTATACCAATGCTGCCGGTCTATCGGGAACAGTGAAATATGTAAAGATTGCGGATACTTAGGTCTTACTGAGATTTATTATATAGCCAAATTTAATCCGAATGCAATTTATACTGCGTTTAAATATTTATAAGGATTTGAGCAAATTAATTTATTATTACTCTTATATTAGTTAATGAGGGTAAAGTTATGTTAATCAGTATTTTACGGGTGATGATTACCAGGTCATTTAAGCCATTTGTTTTTCAAAATAATAATTGCAACAAACAGATAGATTATGATGTTCCGAATTTGGGACTGTATGTGCATGTTCCCTTTTGTAAAGAGCTGTGTCCATTCTGTCCTTATTATAAGATAAAATATGATGGCTCTTTAGCTTCTAAATACGTAGATGCTTTAATCAAAGAAATACACCTGAAGAGTTCGAAAGTTGGGAAGAAGAGGGTTGCCACCAGTCTATATTTTGGCGGGGGGAGCCCCTCCCTTATTATTAATTCTCTGGGAAGGGTTTTAGATATGTTTAAAGAGCATTTTGTTATTGAAGGTAATATCGGCACTGAATTACACCCTGATAATGTAACACCATCCTTGATAGCAAAATTAAAAGACATCGGTTTTGATATAGTTAGTTTGGGTATTCAATCATTTAATGAAAAAAATCTGTCCACCCTGGGTAGAAAAGAAAAGAGTGACAATAGACAAAAGTTGGAGATAATTGCTAAAAAAGGTTTTAGAGCTATCGATGTAGACCTTATATTTGGTATTCCCGGTCAAACCCCTAAAGATTTACGAGAAGATATGATAAAGGCTGCTGAATACGGGGCTACCCAAATATCCACTTACCCCTTTATAGATTTTACTTATGTCAATAATGAACAAAAGCCTTTAAACAAAAGGGAAAAGAAGATATTATTAGACTCGATTGTAAAGACCAGCGAAGAAATGGGATTTGTCAGAACCTCCGTCTGGACTTTTGCCAAAAAAGATACTCCCAAATATTCTTCTATTACAAGAGATAACTTTCTGGGATTTGGCCCCAGTGCAACCACCCTGCTTAAGGAAAATTTTCGCATAAATACTTTTTCGGTAACCGAATATATAAATACCCTGGAGGAGGAGGATAGTAGAATTCCAACTGCTTTAATATTCGATTTTTCTGAACGGGCAAGACATTTATACTGGCTGTTTTGGAGCTGTTATAATTTAGATATTGATAAGAATAATTTTTTTCAATTGTTCAATAAGGACCTTGATTCTAATTTTTGGTGGGAAATAAAGGTCGGAAAGTTATTGGGAGTAATTGAAAATAGTAGGGTTGGTTATAGATTGACCGATAAAGGGGCTTATCTTTTTCATTTAGTCGAGCAGAAATATACTAATCAATATATTGATAAGACCTGGAGAATGGCCAGAAAAACTCCCTGGCCGGAGAAAATAGTGCTCTATTGAGACCCGCTGGGAGGAGAAAGTGATGTTGGTTATATTTTTTTAAAATATTTAATGCTTTACAGTTCTATCGTAAATAGTTTCTCCTGTTTTCATAATTTTATATGCAAAATTTTTGGGATTTTGAGTAAGTAATGTATTAGAAGAATAAGGTATAGCTTCTATTGATTCATCAATTTCCCAGGATAATTTTGAAAGCAGCTGTAGTTCTTTTAGTTTATGTTTGCCAAAGTCAGGAGAAAAAATAGCCAAGTCTATGTCGCTAAATTCATCAGGCTTTCCATTTGCCCATGAACCATAAAGAATTACTTTATATATTGTAATACTTTTTTCTAAAGCCTTAATATACTTTTTAATTTTATTTATTATTACCGCTTTGTCTTTAACCATTTAAATAATCTCCTTGTATTTTCAAGTAGTTTGGAGGAATAATCAAAATCTAATTCTTT